>TARA_R110002167_G_scaffold73727_1_pt1 | contig 37302 bp, 23 predicted proteins | sample TARA_R110002167 | Tara Oceans TARA_R110002167 (sample SAMEA4398238) | marine metagenome | biome: Polar Biome; feature: [MES] marine water layer (ENVO:01000295) within the mesopelagic zone...; material: water (ENVO:00002006), including particulate matter (ENVO:01000060) such as......
TCTAGTGCCGCAAGGTGTGAGAGTTCGAGTCTCTCCGCCTGTACAAAGGGAAAGCCGACTTTTAGGAGTCGGCTTTTTTTGTTTTGGTAAAACAATGTCAAAACAAATGGAAGTTTTACGGGATCAAGTACAATTTCTGGGTATTTGGATATTTATGCAAATAATTGAGTTAATCTAAACAGAAAGAATTCTGTATTTCTAACGCCTCTGAACTGGGCCCTAAAAGCTTTTATTTTAGCATTGAAAGATTCTGCAGATGCGTTTGTGCTCCTGTTTATAAAATAGTTCAGGATCGAGCTATAGTTGAGGGATATTGTGTTGGCAATGGTATTGAAGGCCCTGAAGCCTATATTCTCTACGTCTTTGTACCAATGTGCCAGCTTTGTATATGCTGTTTGTATAGAAGTTGCCGTATTGATCCCTAGTCATGGTCGGAAGAAATTCCGACCATTTTTTTTAAGTTTGAAAATGGTCTAAATTTCCTTCACAGACTACAACAATCATGGCAATAGCCAAATTTCTGAGTTCCATTTTAAATCTTCTTTTGGCGGTTTTATATCCTAGTTTGTTGGCTTTTTTATAGATCAAGACCAGCATCACTATTATCAAGGTCATATATAGCATAACCTATATTCCATTTTTATTTAACGATGCCACGTGGCTTACGTTAAGCTCTTGCTTGATAAATCGAAAGAATACCTCGATATCCCAACGTCTTCTATAGGCTTTTGCAATTTCTCAGGCGGAGAGATCAAAGTCGTTGGTAATAAACCAATAGTCTTTCGGATTTTCTGTTTTGGTTTTTGCAACGATCAAACGAAAGGGAGTCTCTACCAATTCTTCCCTGTGATGAATATTGCCCTTCCCCTTCTTTATGGCTTTTCCGGTATAAAGGTTCACCTTGCTGGCCTTAAGAAGGGTCAGGTCTCCTAGATCCAGGTCTTGGTCTTTATGAAGTAATGATCGTAGCTCTACATACTTTCGATTTTCTTTGGCCCTAACGAGGCAATGTAGATGATAGAATTAATTTAGACCAATAAACCCTATGAACACAATACTCGTTTTAGAGTATATCCATAAAATGATTAATGGAAGTCTGGATGAAAATGACTGCACATTTATGACTTATCCAACAGCTATTTCTAAAGCACTAGGTTTTAGGATAGCTGAAGATGATAAAGGGACAGCAATCCTTGAACTAAGAGCGATCGCTAAACCAATACAAAATGGAAAACAATAAGTTGTTATGTATGCGAAATTTATAAAAGCAATGGAAAACTGGCAGTTTCGGTAACTAGCACAGTGATGACGCTTCGGGGTGAAAAAGCTAAAGGGAGGTAGAACGGTTAAGCATTGGAATTTTTAAGAATTTCAGTTATTCGAGTTCTTTAACAATCCCCCTGTTTATTGTATAGATCTATTTAAACTCCAATATTATCAGAGGGTTACACTAAATTTAATTGATCCAAAGTTTATTCGTGACAAATGAAATACAACATATACTTGATGAATATAGGTTGGCTCTTGATGAAGTTAAAAAGAAAACCTGAGTGAGTTTTCAAATGTAGAAAAAGTATTAAAATATCTCGAAATATCAATATGCCAAGGTCCGAAATAAATGTATAACCAGGAAAATCAGAAATGGTCGAAATCAATGTAATAAGGTCCCCGGACAAGTAAGAGTACACCAGAATTATTTTCTATAAAAACAAAGGGGTCGATTCGGCGATAATGGCCATGTCTTTTTTGCCCGTGCCCCCTCGTTCCGTTTTCTTTCTCGACCTCGGAGAACTCAATTATGAAATTGCCCTTGTTCATCTTAATCCCAACTTCCAATATATAACGATCGTCCCTACTGTCTATTGTCATTCTTAGCTTATTGGCCATTGCCCAAACCGGCTAATCCCGCATTGATTCGATCTGACTTTGGATTTCCATAATAGGAAAGCCCTTTTTTGTTGTCATAATAAGAACATTGTTGTACTCTATAACAAAAAAGGAAAAGAGGAATTCTGCATGATGGAACCACCGCGAAGTGATGTCAGGCTCAAGCTCTTTATCTAAAATCTAACTAAAAGTCAGCACCTTTTTTGTCGTGATGTTCCTTAAAATGTTAAAGACAGGAGGCATCACGTTCGACATATACCTTAAAACTTAACAGATTCATACTTTAAAGTTTAGTCTAGAATTTGTGTTTTTATAACCATTATGACAAAATAGGGATACTCAATTTTTTTATGTTTATTTTAACTTATAGTTTGGCCATTTATCCCCGTATTTTTAATGTTTCTTTGAACTATTTTTAAATTCGTCGCAATCATTTCCATCTCCAATTCCTTGAACTGTTTAAGGGGAGGGGCCAGATATGGGCTGCACAAGCCTAGGAGTGAGGCGGCCCCTTTTAACCCTTTGAGATAGCTGGATCCATATTTGCCCACATGGTAAAGCATTTTGGCCACTTCCATTACCTGGTCATGCAGTTGTGCCATTCTTGGGAAATCCCTGTCCAAGGAAGCCCGGTACAACGCAACGTACAGATGTGGAAATAAATTGGCTCCGCCATTGACACCACCATCACCACCCATAAGGACCGTTTCGGCGGTAATTTCTTCCGGACCAACAAAAAGGCCAAAATCTTCCCTTTGGATTCCATGGATGAGGGACTGAAAATAAACGGTGTTGGCAGAGCTGTCCTTCAGCCCGATTATATTGGGGTTTTTGGAAAGTTGTATTGCAGTAGTGGTATCGATATGTACCTTGGTCAGTCCGGGCATATTGTACAGGTACAAGGGTAGTGGCAGGCTGTTTGCCAGGTCTTCATAATATTCCAATAATTCCTGCTGGCCCAAATTGAAATAGTAGGGAGGTGCCGCTACCACTGCCATCGCACCATGTTCCTTGGCCAAATGGGCCAGTTCAAGGCTTTCACCCAATGAGGTATCTGTTATACCTACCATTACCGGAATCTTATCCTTTGCCGCCAGGCAGGTCTGCTTTATCATTTCTTGTCTTACGCTATACTTTAGGCCCGTGGCTTCACCCGTTGTCCCCAAAATAAATACGCCATGGACCCCTCCCTCCACTAAATGGGCGATTAATCCATGTACTGCGGGTACGTCCAAATTGTAGTCGTTGGTCAAGGGGGTCAATAACGGTGGAATAATTCCTTTCAATTTTTGTATCATCTTATTTTTATTATATTAAAGTTGCTTGGGGTCTATGACCACATGTTTTACGGATTGTCTTAGGTAGGTATAGGTAATATGTACCAAGCCATCCGAGGTTTGTATCATAGCGGGGTAGGAATATCCCGATTCTGCCGGTACGTTTTCCAAGGTCATGACGGGCCTCCAATTAATGCCATCATCCGATATGGCCAGGTTGATCATATTTCTTCCCTTGGGTTCCTCTCCCTTTTTTGTGGTGTGGTTGTAGATGAGCAGTTGCCTGTTGTCCTTTAGGGTCACGGCATCGGTGCCCGAATTGGGGTTGGGCAGTTCGGTGGCCGTCATTTTGCCCCAGGTCTTGCCTTGGTCTTCGGACCAGCTCTGGGAAATTACGTCTTGTCGTGTCCTGCACAGCACCTGCATTTTTCCATTGGGGTAGGTGAGAATACTGGGTTGAATGGCATCGAATTCCTTTCCGTCGTTGATGGGCCCCACTACCTCCCAAGTTTTACCATTGTCCCTGCTTATTTCAAAATGTACCATCCAATCCACATCGCCATCCTCTAATTTTATTTCTGTACTGGTAGGGCTGATGATGGTTCCGTCCTCTAATTGTACGGGCTTGTTCTTGACGGGTCCCAACAAATGACCAATTTTCCCGTCCGTTCCCATTTTTTCGGGTTTGGACCATGTTTTTCCCCCATCTGGAGAAGTCATCAACATGCCCCACCACGTAATTGGGTCCGGTCCCTCTTTATAAAATAATAACAGTGGACCTTCTTTTGGTTGAAATAATACCGGATTCCATAAAGGATAGCGGAGGCTGTCGTTTTGCACTCCATTCACTACTTCTTCCGGCCAGGTCCATTTGCCCTCGACCATTCTGGATACCCGGATCCCCACATCTGGATTTTTCTCATAGGTACCGGCAAAAAAAGCGCTTACAAGACCCGTGGGAGTTTCCACAATGGTGGAGGCATGACATTCCGGAGTGGGTTTATTGACCAAGGGGTAAATAAGTTCCCCGCTTATATAGGCTCCTTGTCCTGGTTGGGCCAATGGGGCCAATGTAAAATTTCCGGTGATGTCGTTGCCGCTTTTAACCTCTTCACTGGTAGTGTTTTTGTCCGTTTTGGTCCTACAGGAGATGACCATTAGAGCAAGTATGGGCAAAAAATAAATAATCTGTTTCATAATAAATAGGGGATAATAGTTTGAATTTATACCGCTTGGTACATAGAATGGAGGACTATTTAATTTCCTGCCCGGAAATCGAACCATAATTTAATAGGGTAGTTTTCGTCTCCGGTCCTCCCGGAATAAAAGCCCATTTGACTTTTAGGACCTAGTTTATCGGCGTCCTTGAATTTGGTTCCTATGGCCGGGATATCGTATAAGAAGGAAAGATTGCCCTTGGGAAATGGTGGGGATACCTTGCTGGTAGCATACTCCGGTTCTGTTGGACTGAAAAGCAGAAAATATAGATTGGGTGTTTCGGAAATAACGGTAAAAGGGGTTTCCGTGGTATTCAACTTTATCCAATACAAATTGCCGTGATATCCTTTAAACTCTGGATAAATCAAATTATTGAAGGTTTCTCCTGTAACGGTATTGTTATATTGCTTTTCCCATACTCCAAAATTACTGCCCTTAATCCTGTTCTTCCATACTCTATAAGGCCCCCTGCCCATCCATATTGCCCCTGTACATTTCTCTTCGGGATAAACAAATGATATGCCTAGGTAATCAATGTCCTCCATCTTTTTTTGAAGGGGACTCGCCTCTAGTTGTAATAGGCCATTTTTAAAGAATTTCCAGATTATTTGTTCAGGATAACCGTTCCTCAAAACTTCGAGCAGAAAGTTTCCTTCCTTGTCCTTTTCCCATTTTGTACTAATAATTTGCGAAGAACTCCCTGCCGGAACCGGTCCTCCGGAAATCGAAATTTTACCTTGGCTATTTTTAACGGAATTAAGGGTACCGTCCTTTTTGTTAAAAACAATCTGCACTCCACTTGTAGAAACACCAATCGTCTGATCTATTTCCAGTATCTCTATTTCTTTGTCGGTATTGGAAATGGGCTGTATTAGTTCTTTGGCCTTTTCATGGGGTTGAATGACTGGCCAGCTCCATGTATATAGTTCCTGTCCGTTGTAATCCTTGGCCGTAAATTCAAATATATCGGCAATTTGAAGGGCTTCGCTGCAGTCGATCGTTATTTTAGAGGAGGTTCCCGGTTGTGCATCCGGACCGGTAATATTCCCCGAACCGACCAGCTTTTTTTCCGTATCCCCTATGTCCGTCTTTAAGGCTCTCCAGCTAAAGGAACACTGGCTTAAATTGGTATAAATGTATTTGTTTTTTAAAATCAACCTTCCGTTCCATTCCTTGTTAATGGTGACAGGTTCAACCTGTACAGGGGACCAAACTTCTTTTATTGTATAAAAACTAGCCTCTTTTTCGCGATGGGGCCCTAAGATTCCGTCAGGGGCATGGTGACCGTCACCATCGAATACTTTGCCCGATTTATCTGTACGCAAAACCGCCTCATCTGAGAACGCCCATAAAAAACCACCGGCAAATAATGGACTTGTTTCGTAATTTCGCCAATATTCATCCAGTCCGGCTCCCAGACCCCCATCATAAAGTCCATGCAAAAGTTCAGTGGCCATAAAGGGATCGTTTCCCGAAACAAATCTTCCAGTGGCATAATTATATTCGGGATAATGGCCCGTGTCTACTCCGTTGCGCAATAACCATGGGTAGATTACCGGTCGTTTTTGGATATCCCAGGTGTGGATCCACTTTTCATTAGCAAAATCCCAGCCTCCTTCGTTGCCATGGTCCCAAATGATCACACTGGGGTGATTTTCATCTTTTAAAATTACTTCTTTTATCATTTTTGGACCTACAATCGTATCGTAACCATCTTGCCAGCCCGTAATTTCATCCAATACAAAGATTCCCAGGGAATCACATAATTCAAGAAAACGTTTATCGGGCACATAATGTGACATCCGCACCGCATTCATATTCATTTCCTTCATTAGTCCAATGTCTTCGAGGTGATTTTTTTCACTAAGGCTTCTTCCCGTTTCTGGCCAGAAGGAATGTCTATTGACCCCTTTGAAGATTACTTTTTCTCCATTTACATAAAACCCATCATGTTTTCGAAGTTCTACGGTACGGAAACCTATTCGTTCCGTAACCTCATGTACAACTGTATTTCCACGTTTTAATTCAAACTTAAGGTCATACAAAGTTGGCCTTTCTGGGTGCCACGATTCTATGTTGTTGAACTTTGTTGAAAAATAACGTTCAGAAATACCTTTCTCCAAGTTGCCCAGAGTTTTTTGATCCATTTTATTGCCTTCCAAATCATAGAGATAAGCAGTGACCGTATAGTTTGATTTAGGGTTGTTGATGGCAATCAAGGTATGCAATGATCCATCGGCTTTGGCATTCACAGCTGTGCGGCTCATATGTGTTTTAGGAAGGATCTCTAAAAAGACCGGGCGGTAAATTCCACCAAAAATCCAAAAGTCGGCCTGTCTTTCGGCACGGTTTATCGATTCGTTTTCGGATTGCTTGGCCACATCCACTTCCAATAAATTGGCCTGGCCATATTTCAATAGCTTGGCTATGTCATATTTGAATCTTGTAAAACCTCCCTGATGTGTTGTTCCGGCCGATACGCCATTAATTTTAACCTTGGTATCGGTCATGGATCCATCAAAAACAATATTGACCGTATTGCCCTTCCAATCCAGGGCAACATCAAATGTATATTGGTAAAGCCCGTGTTCCAGGCCCAATTTTTTATCCTTGCTTTTCCAATCGTGCCCGTAGTTATAGGTACCAAAACCTTGAAGTTCCCAATTGGACGGAACCTCTATTTTGTCCCATTTATTACTATTTTGCCCATCCGTGCAGTAGAAATCCCATTTAACGGTATTGGCGGCATCGGTTCCGGAAAGATATACTATCTCTGTTTTTTGGGCATACAGTTGAATGGAAAAGCCCAACGCGATTAATGAATAAAATGCTTTTTTTAATATCATGTCCTAGTATTGATGGTTCAATTTTGATTTCTTGCAATTGTTGACTTTCGATTCAAATCCTAATTATTTATTAGTATATTTTTATTATTTTATCAGTGTAATGTTATTGAGTAATTTTAGTGGAATAATGGTCAATTCCGCATCAAGTTTATTTTGGTGATAAATGACGTACAAGTTATTATTGTATTCTAATGCATAAGGGTATGCCCATTGTTGGTTTGTGAAGTCGTCACCTCCCTTGAAATAGGATGAAAAGGGTGCATCACCTGGCCTTAAACGGAAGATTTTGGAAAATCCGGAAGTTCCTTTTTCCCCAAGACTTATACAGATCCATTTGCGATGATTCAAATTACTGATCAAATACGGTCTTCCGCTGGATAAAATACCTCCATAAGGTTTCGATTTTGTTGCTTTGAAATTGGTTAGGCCAATCGATGTCCAATTTTTTCCATTGTCCGTGCTGGTAGACACACAAAAATGATCTTCATCTTCAGGAAGCGAATAATTACGGATAATCAATAGGATTTCATCTTCCAACACCAAAGTGGTCGGTTCTGGGAAGCCTTTTATATGATTTTGAGGAATTGGGACCGTTTCCCACATTCCTGGGTTTTGCCCTTTACTTATGGCTACCCTAGCTCTGAGGTCTTTATCAAGTCCGGCCATAATGAAATTCCCATTTGCCATTTGTCTGGGTTCGTCCATCGGAAAAAAATTATTTATGACAATTCCTTTGGAAACCCAGGTTTGGGTTGTCTCTTCCAGATAAAATCGTTCTGTTTTTAAATCGGTAGCAAAAATTCTATTTCCCTTGAGATATCCCCTAGTATGTCCGGTAAAACTGGCACTAAAAAAATTCAATGTATCGTTTACGGACCAGAACGACCCATGACTGTGGTTATATAAACCATCCACGACCGGAGCCAAAACCTGTTCATCCTGCCATGTCGACCCTTGGTCCAATGACCTTTTTACTTTTACATGTTCTAAAGGGCCATTTTCCTTTATACCATCAGGACCGGTAGCCCAACTGGCATACATAATACCTTTGTGTTCCGCTATGGCGGAGCCAATTAGAAAAGTGGATGGCAATTCTGCAGATCGTACCTTTACATGCCTAATATTATCTTGGGGCAAGAGTGGTGGATTTTCAAAGCTTTCATCCGTGTTCTGCCACAAATTGTGTTGTGCATTAATCACCATTGTGCCCATAAACTGAAGAATAGCCAATAATATAGATCGCTTTTTAATTTTCATAATTTCAAATTTTACTGTATTATTCTTTCAATTGGATATGTGCAAGTATAGGAAGGTGATCGGATGGGAAAAGGTTGCCACGCTGTTCCGAAATGCTTACATATTGTTTCACCTTTACTTTTTTATTGCTGAAAATATAGTCGATACGTTCCCGATTTTTTACAGGGACACTTCCAAAACTATGGAAGGTCCAATCTGGACCATATTTGTTTTTTGCAAGTTTCGCCGTATCGAACAACCCTTTATTCTTTTTGTTGGATACTGTAAGTATTTGATAAGTTTGAGATTCGTTCTTAGAGTTAAAATCACCAATAACGATAGCTTGGGATCGGCCTGCAATGTGATGCACTTTTTCCAGTAGCAGTTTGGCACTTTTCTCCCTTGCATTTTCCCTATTGTCAAAATGCGTGTTAAAAATGAAAAATGATTCCTCTGTAACCTTATCCTTAAATTTGCCCCAAGTAACAATTCTATAGGTAGCCGCACCCCAGCTAATAGACGGTTTTTCTGGACTTTCCGATAACCAAAATGTAGCCTTTTCTATAAGTTTGTACCGAGCCTTATTATAAAATATAGGACTATACTCCCCTTTGGTTCCTCCGTCATTTCTGCCTATGCCGATATGGCCATATTGGGAAAGTTTCGATTCTATGTAGAGGAGTTGGTCGTGAAGTACTTCTTGCATCCCGATTATACCTGGCTTGTAGAAATGGATTAAATCCCCGACCCATTTTTTTCTATGCTCCCAATCGTTGGAACCGTCTTTGGCATTGGAATTTCGGATGTTAAATGACATTATTGCAACCAAGGAATCCTTTATTGCTTTGGAAGGGTAATTGGAAGACGCCAATGCAAGGGAGGAACTTACACAAATACCGTAAAATAAGGCCAATATTTTTATCTTGGGCCGAACAAGGTTAAAGGTTACATTCATCTTCTTTAAATTAATTTTATTATTTAATAAGGGTTACTTGATCATTAAGTTGACCGCTGGGATCTTCACATTTAAACTCCCGTTAGTTGGCATGGGATTGTAAAAGTTGGTATTCATTTGCTTTTAGGGTTCTGTATAAATATTTTTCATGGGATACGCTTCTAGTTTTATAAGTTCGGCATCATTTCCCTGGGAAAAGAATGATATGCCTAAACTGTCGGCACGTGAGGGAAATACGCGTGCCCCTATACACTGTTTTCCATTTACAAAGACCTCAATTATGCTTTTATCAATAAATATTCTCAGGTTTAGATTCTCATCAGGGTCCAGTAGTACAGGAGCTGTTTCTGGAACCCTATAGTTAACATCGGACAGGCTGGAAGAATAAGTAGTTTCTAGACTCACCAAACTGTATCTTGCCCTTTTATAGTATTCTGCTTTTTTGGTTCCTTTGTTGTATTCCAAGCCTTTATAATCCCCTTTGTTTTTATAGAAAATTATTTTGGTGTACTCTTCCTTATCCAGAGACCTTAGTACATTGATTTCGACCATTTCTGATTTCCTCATATCAACTTCGGCAACAATTTCCAAGGTGTTTCCTTGTACCTTTTCAAGTAGTGTTTCTTTATTCCTGGGCAATTCTATATGATCCATTTTAATTCCTTCTTTTCTGAGACTGCTGAGGGCTTCCACTGGTTCAATTCTTATTTCATCTTCAGATACTAGGGATAGTTGGCGCGGTAAGGACATCACTTGATCCCATTCGTTAAATACCTTGCCTCTATTGATATTGAAAATGGCAATTACACCACCCTTTCCATCAGGAAATGCCGATGGTGCATGTATGCCTGAAGGACGTGATGTTCCAAAATTAAACTTGCCGTGCGAGGTTGCATTAAATTTATCGTTTAGTTCATCGTAATCTCCCAGCAAATATTGTGCTCCGCTCAAATGGCTAAAGAAAAGCAGGATATGCCGGTTTCCAATAGGCCAAAAATAAGGACAAGCACCATCATCTCCGATCTTGGTGAATCGATCATCAACTACAAATTCATGCAGATACTCCCAATCCAGTAGATTTTTGGATTTAAAAAGGTAATGTGCCCTAATGGGCTTTTCTCCCGGCCCGTTCGGCCCCCTGCTTCCCGAGAGGGAATAATAGGTGTTCTCCTTTTTCCAAATGAAGGGGTCGAATACGGTATAGGGTTGAGGAGATTTGGAATTGCTCTCCAAAGGAATAACTGCCTTACCACCTAACTTTTTCCAATTCAATAACAAGGGGTCATCTGCTATGGCAATCATATTCCCTTTTTCCGTACCATGGTACATGACAATGACGCGGTCATCCTCTACCCATGCCGAGCCTGAAAAGGATGCACGCTCAGGGCCGGGATAAATGGCATATGGTAAATCTTTCCAATGTACCAAGTCTTCGCTAACCGCATGCCCCCAATGTTGTCTAGGGTCCTCGGGAGGATAAGCCTGATAAAAAAGATGCCATTTCCCATTCCAGAAACTAAGGCCATTAGGGTCATTAAGCCTTCCTTCAGGACTTACAAAATGATAGGTTGGCCTGTAAAGATCATTGTTAAATTTGGCCCTGGAAGATTTAAAACGGTGCATTAAGGGATCAGCTTCCAAGGCTTTCAGCTGTTGTTTTAAAGTTGTTGGATAATTAAATTTTGGAACACGGGATTCTAAGTTGTTTTCCTGCCCTTTAATTTCCATATAAGTATTAAAAAATAGGGTAATAAGCCAAATATTTTTAAAAAGAAGATTATGGGTGTTCATAGGGTCGTTAAATTAAAATTAGTAGGGTCTGCTTTGACCAAGAGTTAGGTTGCTGAATTTAACCTTTCCTTGGGCCATTGAAAATTGCAGACTAACGTTTAAAATATTTATATTTTGCGGGTTGTTGTTTTCCTGTTGTGGTCATGGTTGTCGTTATCTCATGATTGGGCCTTTCCCAATAGAATAACGCTCCTGTTTCTGTTCCCACCAATAGGTCAGGAACCCCGTCGTTGTTAAAATCGGAAACCACTGGACCGTCGGTATGCCCCATAAGTGTTTTGGAGACTACCCTGCCCATGTATTGCAGTACCATTTTTCCATCTTGCATTCCTATATTTTTCATCCAATCCACTGCAGGTTTAGAGGAAAAGATAAGATCTTCCATGCCATCACCATCCCAGTCGGCAAATGTAATTTTCAACCTGCCATGACTGGAACCTGTCCGTTGGTTTAATAAAATGGGGTTTCCATCGGGGAATAAGAACTTGCGTTCCGGGTGCCCCAATTTTAAGGTGTCCCCTTCCTTAATTCTTGGATAGACAACTAGGTATCCCTCGTGGTCCAACATCACCAAATCGTTAAGTCCGTCTTGATTTAAATCCATAATGAATGGAGACGTGCGCCATGGTGCAAGCAATTCTTTTCCCTTCGAAACTCCTGGGGTCCAAGCAGGTTTTTGCGGTTCTCCTTTCCACTCTACCTCAATAGGTTTTGGAGCAGAAAGTTTAGGCGCTTTCCGACTTCCAATGTTTTTTAGCCAAACGATATTTCCGTTGTGTTCGTTCACTAAAATATCAGGTAGCCCATCATCGTCCCAATCGCCTACATCGATGGTGGTATACCCCCAATGTGGTTCTTCGGTATTGGGCCGTGCCTCGGTAGGGATAATCCTAATGGGAACACCTGAGACTTCTAAAGGCTTGGGGACATCCCATTTAGGGAAATACCCTCCTAAATTTTTTATAAAGTAAATATTGCCGGCCCCATTACCGCTTACAATATCCTGGAGTCCGTCCCCATCCCAATCATAGACACGGGGTGTGGCCAAAGCACCTACGTCTACGAACTTGGCTTCCTGTTGCAAGAACCTTGGAGGCAAAAACTCTGGGATTCCATCCACTATGTTACCTGTGTTTTTTAGAAATGAGACTTTTCCGTCCTCATCCCCTGCCAAGATATCCACGAAACCATCTTGGTCTAGGTCTACTGCGCGTAATTTGGTGGCATTGCCATATAAAGAATACAATTGTATAAGTTCATTTTTGTATTTCAAGGGCACGCCTTCTTGAAAACTATGTTTTTTTGAAGTTCCCTTATTTTCAAAGTACACTATATTTGAAAAATCGCTTATTGCAATATAATCCAGATCTCCATCATGATCGTAATCTGCCAAAGGGACTTCCAAATATAGATGATTGCCAATGGGGTCTCCAGTGGCGGTCAGTACTTTTTGGGGAGCCTCATATTCAGGGGATTCATTACTGCCTTTGTTTTTGAAGAAAAGCAGGTAGTTTCCAGTCTTTGAGGACAGACCGCACATTAGATCATAATTGGAATCACCGTCAAAGTCGATTAATTTCCATGTATTGTAATTGGTGTCCTGTATATGGCCCCTTGCGGGAAGAGGCAATGTGATACGCTTCCAGAATACATTTTCGGGAACATCCGCATACATCAATAATTGATCATTGGTTCTATCAGGAGTTAGAACATGATAATGCCCATTTACATCGGATACCTCAAAAAATTTTCCGTCATATCCAAGGCGGAACCTATCCGTGGAAACCTGTTCGCCAAATCTAAAAACCGGCATATCTACATTTCCACTAATATTTTCATAATAGAAGATTCCCGATTCCACATAACTTCCTGATTGGGATAGGAGCAGGTCTATGTCTCCATCCCCATCAAAATCCATTGGCATAGGTACCGATTTAAATCCCACATCCAGATCCACCAACAAACCCGGATTGTTGAATTCAAGTTTTTGTATTCCTTGGTAGGTGTTGGAAGATACGGGTGTATTACTTGGGTGGGTATTACAGGAGGCTAGGGAGCAAACTATTGCAGCCCCAATGATGCCCCTATTTTTAAAAAACATTTTATACATAGTGAACAAGAATATTTAAATTTCAAAATAGCTCAAGAACTATTTTTTGATAAGGGCATCCCCTGCTATTTTATGAATGCTGTTCATGAAAGAACGCATAATAGGTTGGGCATGCCATATTTCAACATATCAAACGGGCTGGTATTTGGTCAATTGCAATGGAACCCATTTATGCTCTTACCAACCCTGATTTTGCTCATAAACATTAAAGGTCCTATCGATCTGATTTTGTGGTATGGGCCGTAATGTATGTTTTTCAGCAATATTATCTTTTGCATAATTGGGACTGTTGGTGGCATTGGAATACAATTTGACCCTATCCAACAAAACTCCCATACGTGATAAATCATACCATCTTTGCATTTCTCCTAATAGTTCCCTACCACGTTCTTCTAAAATTAGATCAAGACCCACCTCGCTTTCAGTTATTTCCATTTGCGATTCAAATCCAGGCCATGCAGCTCTTTTTCTGACTACATTTAGCATTTTGGCCGCATTAACTTTGTCATCAATCTTAGTATAGGCTTCTGCGGCAATTAGATATGCCTCTGCCAATCGCATTACAAAAAAATCACGTGTTCCTTCTTTCAGGTTCGTAGATTCTCTGGTAGGGTCAATAAATTTTCCTAAGGATGCATAAACCCGCTCTGTATAACCTGTTCCGGCTTCTCCATTACGTTCTTCCGGAGTATAGATTACATGTGTTTGGTTATGATGTACATCAACATAGTTTTGGGTCAAGGTTTTCTCTACCCTTGATCCATTTTCGCCAGGGATATAATATTTCTGCCCTATATTGACCCCAGGTAGGAATATGGCAGTGTCCCCAACTTTTTGGGCAGGCAATACGTTGGCGGAATTGTTGGCAAACCATACATGCTGATAACTTTTATAATATCTAGAATCGAATTCCCGATTCCATAGTGAAAGGGCATATGGTGTTGGGGAATATCTAATATATGGCCTACCATATTCAATGCTTCGCTTCATTCCCGGAAGTTTATCATACCCCATAAGAAAGAATAGGTGGGATCTATTCCCGTTACCACGTGTAAGTGGATCGGTTGAGTTCTGAATGCTCCAAATTACCTCGCTGTTTTTTTGATTATCAATTTTCCAAAGATCTGCATAATCCGATAGTAGAGAATAATTTTCATCTCTAATTATCTCTTCTGCCAGGCCAATCGATTTTTTAAAGATTTCCTTATCGTTCTTTAGCCATCCATAGGTTAAATATACCTTGGAAAGAAGAAATTGCGCGGCCCCTTTAGTGGCCCTACCATAGTCAACCTGTTTATCCGGAAGATTGGCGATTCCATATTCCAAATCCGGGATTATGGCCGTTTGGTATAGCTCATTTCTTGAAGTTTTATTTGCCTCGGTTTCAACACCAATAGTTTCTGAAAGGGTGAGATGAACATCACCAAACTGCCGAACCAGAATAAAATAGTACATGGCACGTAAAAAACGGGCCTCGGCCTTTAGCCCTATTTTAAATTCTTCATTAATCTCCCCATTTTTGTCAGTTCTTTCTATAATGGCATTGCACTGGTTGATTCCTTGGTACATTGTGGACCATACCTCCCAAAGTTCGCCCAAGGAAGGATCAAAGTTGTATTGCCCCAGTTTTTTATTGCCATCAGAACCATTGGAGTGAAGATCTGTACCATATACAGTCATGCTCATCCCAGGTTCTTGTCCGAAATATTGAACTTTTAAATAGGAATATGCGGCATTCATGGCATCTTCAAGCCCTTCCTTGGTGGTGTAATAGGAATCCGAACTAACATCGGAAATCATATTTTCCTCTAAATAATCATTACAGGAAAGAAGAGCGAATATTGTTAAAAGCACTGTTGTAATAGTTGCTTTATATTTTAAATTTTCCATTTTATTTTTTTTAGAAACTTACATTAATACCAAAAAGAATTGTTCTGCTGCTGGGAACATCATAATATAAAATGCCCTTATCGTTTTCAGGGTCCCATCCATCGTATTTCGTAAACATAAATAGATTGTCTCCAGAAACATAAAGTCTCATTTGATTCATTTTTAATGTTTTAATCACGGATTCGGGCATGGTATACCCAAGTGTTATGTTGCGCAGCTTTACAAAGGAGCCATCAAAGTAATTATTGGAGGAATCAAATCTGGGGTAGTTTTGATTTTGATTGGGTCTTGGGTAGGCATTTGTGGGATTATTAGGGGTCCAATAATCTACATCCAAATTGTTATACCTTCCGGCAAGCGAATTAAATTCATGATGAAATCTGCTGTAAATGGTAGATCCCTGGCGTATGTATAGGAATGCGGACAAATCGATTCCATTAAATTCAAATCTATTTGTAATCCCCATGTTCCATTTTGGAACACTTGACCCTCGGATAATCCTGTCATCGGAATCGATGATCTTATTATTATCTTGATCTTTTAGTTTGATTTCACCTGGAATGAAACCATAGCTATTCGCCAGTGTTTCTTCACTGATCTGCCAAATACCTATTTTTTCATAATCGTAGAATAAGGAAATAGGTTGTCCAATAAACCAATTGTTACCTATGTCATCTACTTTACCGTTATATAATTCCAGTATCTCCTCCTTGTTTTTGTACCAATTGAGGTCTACATTCCAGTTTAAGCCCTTTGGACTCTTCAGTAAAACAGTACTTAAATTTAATTCTACCCCCTTATTGGCTGTTGAACCCACATTTTCAAGTATATTGGAATATCCGGATGTGATGGGCAATTGGCGGAGCATTATTAAATCTGAAGTTTTTGAATTGTAGTAATCTATAGACCCAGAAATTTTGCCGTTAAAAAATCCAAAATCAATTCCTGCATCGATTGTGGCAGTAGTTTCCCATTTTAAATCTGGATTTGGGATATCACTTAAGGCATACCCATAGCCTGGAGAGCCATCCCAGTCATATACGGTTTGTGATAATGCCCCTTGGGTTTGATAAGGGTTTATTCCCGTATTTCCGGTTACGCCATAGCTGGCCCTAAGTTTTAAATTGGAAACCCATATCTGGTCTTTAAGCCAAGGTTCGTTTGTAATTCTCCATCCTAAAGCTGCTGAAGGGAAATATCCCCATTTTTTTCCTTTTGATAAGCGGGAGGAGCCATCAGCTCTAACTGTGGCCTGCATTAAGTATTTTCCATCATAGTCGTAGTTTAGCCTCCCCATAAAAGAAGAAAGCTTCCATTCCTCCAACTGGCTATTCACTCCCAAAATGTTGCTTCCAGTGTCTAGATTGTAAAATTTTTGACTTTCGTAAGGAAGGTTGTCAACGGAAATACCGTAATTCTCCTCTGTAAAACCTTGAACAGATTGCATTGCAGTAAAATCTATACCATGTTTTCCACCAAAATCCCGTCCATATTTTAAAATATTTTCCAATGTGTAGGTAAATCTGCCCATATTCTCAACCATTGCATCCGATGCGCCGCCAAGATTTGCATCTGTATATGTTCCACGGAACCTTCCCCTTCTCTGATCTCTACTGTCGATCCCAAAATTTATTCTATAGTAAAGATCTTTGGATAAATCCAGTTCTGCATAAATTGAGGAAAACACACGGTTGATCTTATATTCATCTGTGAAGTTTTCAGATTCAATATCGAATAGCGGATTTGATAATTGTCCGTCCGTGGTCGGTAAAAAAACGGGTTCGCCAGTAGTTAAATCATAAGCCTCCCCTATGGGCGAATTTAGCAGGGCACTTTCAACCGTACTACTATTGCCTACATCGTTTATACTTCTTGTAAGTAAAGTAGAGGTGCCGACCTTGAACCAATTGGTAAATCTATGATCTAGATTTAGCCTTGTGGTATACCTTTTATAGTACATGTTCTTTATAGTACCTCTTTCATTATAAAAGCCTGCGGATAATGCAAACTGAGTTTTATCATTGCCTCCTGAAAAGCTTAATTGATGATCGTTCTTATATCCTTGACCAAAAATCAAATCCGGATAGTTATAGGATACCCCATTTTTTAAATTTGCCAATTGCACGGCTTCAAATAAATGTTCATCATCAGTATAGGAGTTTGTTGCCCTATACGCTTCTCTGCGATATTCTGCAAATTCTTCGGCATTCATCATGTCAACCATTCTACTGATAGAATTAAAACCATAGAATGTGTTGTAGGAGACCTTGGACTTGGAAGCACTGCCTCTATTTGTACTTACCAGTATAACTCCATTGGCCCCTCTTGAACCATATATTGATGTAGAAGAGGCGTCTTTTAAAATTTCTATAGATTTAATATCATTTGGGTTAATATCATTGATTCCTCCTTCCAATGGTATTCCGTCAACAACATAGAGAGGTTCATTGGAAGCGCTAAAAGATCTGTTTCCTCTGATCCTTACCGTTGGAGCTGCACCAGGAACTCCACTGCTTTGAACTATATCTAACCCTGCCGCTTTTCCTTGCATTTTCTCTACCATGCTCAGTGAAGGACGTTCCTGTAAATCCTTTACTCCAATAGAAACGACGGATCCTGTTATGTCGGATTTTTTTTGTGTGCCATACCCGATTACAACAACCTCTTCTAAACCTCCTGCATCTTCCTGTAATTTTATGTTAATGTTTGCTTGGTCCTTTATGGCTATTTCTTGGGTTGCAAAGCCTATGTATGAGATAATCAATATAGGGGATGTACGATTCAGAGCTATGGAAAAATTACCATCAAAATCTGCGGTTACTCCATTGGTGGTTCCTTTTTCCACCACGTTGGCTCCAGGCAAGGGTTGCCCTTTATCATCGGTTATTGTACCAGAAATTACCTGTTGTACTAATTTTTCTTCAACAACCTTGCTTTCTCCTTTTATTTTGGCAGGGATTGGAGTATTCTGCATTTTTAGGACAATTTGCTTCTGTCTAACCAAATAATAAATTGAAGTGCCCTTAAATAGGTTGTCTAGGACATCCGAAAGCGGTTTGTTGCTGACCTTAACAGAAACCAATTTTTCGGCATCAATTTTTTTGTTATCGTACAAAAATTTAAAATCGGTGAGCGATTCTATTTCCTCAAATACTTTCTGAATAGACACTTGTTCCAGATTCAAGGTCACCTTGGTCTTTTGGGAATAAGAGTTGGCCTGAACGGTAAAGATTGAAAGAATTAAAAGGATGGTAGTTAGTTTCATGGCTAAACCAAGATTTACTGAATAAGGCCTAGAGTAGCCTATCCTATTGTTTTTTTCCATAATTTTGTAAAGTTTTTAGTTGACTAGTAATAGTTGATTATCGCTAATCGGGAAATGGTGCAACATTTTCCGATTTTTTTATAGATATCAACTGTATTTAATTGGTTTGGTCTTAATCTTATATGTTACTCCATAGGCATTTCATTTTCTTTTTTTAATTTATATATTTCAATGTGATTTTCCGTTTTGGTGTACTTAAAAGGGGTTTCAAGGGCAAACGTCGTGAGCACATCATCAATGGATTCTATGTCGAAGGTTGCAGTGAAATCTTGATTGTTCAATTGTTCGTATGTATTGTTTATTGTAACCTTATAATGGCGTTCCAATTTTTGTATTATATTCCGAAAGGGCATTTTCTTAACTACTAATTTTCCATTGATCCAACTAGTATATATCTCCGAGTCCACATTTTGTATAATAATATTGTTATTTGAACGGTTCCAGGAGGCTTGGTGGTTCGGTTCTAATAGGCTCGACGTTTCAGTATTGTATTTGGTCTTGTTATTATAAAGTCTTACGGAACCTTCAACCAATACGGTATTTATTTCATTGTCTTCCGGATAGGCCGAAATATTGAATTTTGTTCCCAATACCCTGACATCCATAGTTCCATTGGTGACAATAAAAGGGTGTTTTTTGTCCTTATGAACATCGAAATAGCCTTCCCCTGTCAGGAATACTTGTCGGTTATGTCCGTTTATGAATTTCACTGGGTATTTTAAGGAAGACCCCGCATTTAAATATACAGTGGTACTGTCCGATAATATCAGTCTAAATGTTTTGCCGTAGGGGACCGTTAACACATTATAAGTGAGTTTGTCAATGTCGGAATTGTTAAGATAGTTAAGTTGGATTCCATTTTGTACACCAAGTACTTTTCCCTTGCTATTGGTAATGGTCTGCATTTTTTCAGGAGAAATTTGTTGTATTTCCCCATTTTCCAGTTGTAGTGTTATTGCATCTTCATTAATTGGTAGAGTAGTTGCGGAGTTGTTGGTTTGCCAGTAGAGGTAACTTATTGTAAAAATTCCAATAAAAATGGCGGCATATTTGGTTATTAAGGAAAGGAGGGGTACTAACTTTTTGTTATTTTTCAATTTAGCAACCTTCAAGACATTGGTCCATACAGCATCAATATCGATGTCGTCTACTTCGGGTATTCTTTCACCAGTATTATGCAATGACTGTAAGCGTAGAAAAAGATTTCTGTTTTCATCAGATTCTTTGATCCAATTATCAAAATACTTCTGTTCTTCAACAGATAGGGATCCATTAAGCTTCTTTCCTAGTATGTAGGCAATTTCCATATTCACTATTTTTCAAAAAGGCCACGTTAAATTGGCCTCTTATTGGTATGAACCATAATAAGAAAATAGGGTGACGTTAAAATGAAAAAAACTAAAATAAATGTGAAATATGTAACAAGGAGGAGTGTTGTTGTTTACCAGCAAGGAAGGAAAATATATTAATATTTCTGAATCCAATTATAGCGATGTTTGTTGATTCAATAGCAAATTTAAATAGCACATCTTCAATGGAGACTAAGCCAAAAGTTGCTGTAAAAAATTGGCGTACAGATGTTCGTTATCATTGTGAATGTTAAGCCTCTAATGACGTTTTATATTTTTTTTATTTTTGAGCGGTATAATTTGATATTGGGTTCATCGACTTTTGAAATATTATGACCTCTATGATAAAATATCTTTAATCGCAAAAAAAGATATCTGTGATCATCAGATTCTTGGATCCAATTATCAAAATAATTTTTTTCTTCAACAGAAAGTGTTCCATCAAGCTGCTTAACGAGTAGATAGGCTATTTCCATTGTTTCTCTTCACCAGTTCTAGATCAAATATTATGGCGTCTATATTATAGAATCCGAAATAGGGAAATAGGGTGACGTTAAAATGAAAGGAAATTGAAATATTTAGTTTTCGAGGAAGAGGAGTATTAATAAATAGTAATTCTTTAGATCTTGCCTTAAAATTTTATAAGCCTTTTTCATCTGTGTTTTTACGGTGTTCACAGAAACGCCCAAATGGTCTGCGGCACTGCCATACTTATGTCCGTCCAAGGCACATAGTTCAAATACGCGCTTGCATCCAAGGGGTAAATTATTTATAGACTCTTGTAGAATAGAAGACCTATTAGTTTCTTCAATTAATGGCTCATCGTCTAATGGTATGGACAAACAATTTTCATCCAGCGTTTCATTTTTTTTGGTACGAGTAATATATTTTATGCTATTGTTCTTTATTGCTCTCCAAACATATGCACTGATATTTACAAATTTGGTGTTGTCCTTCTTGGTCAAAAGTTGTACAAAGACATCCTGAACAATATCTTCAGCAATACCCCATTGGGCTACGTAACTATAGGAAAGCAGACAATAAACCCGATAGTTTTTTTTAAATAATTGCTCTATTTCAGTTTGCTTATGTGGTTCCATTGTGAAAATGAATCTGAATCTTATTGGTTACTTTAGTGGAATACTCAATTGTTATGTCTTAGGTTACTATAATTGCTTTAACGATTAAGCTATATTACTAGAATTATTTAAAAAAAACAATATTATTTTAATTTAATTTAATATTTGGGTATATTTTATTGCATAATTCTAATTATTGTTATGAAATGATTTCTATTTTACAATCTTTCATATCATATATTTATCAATACTAATGGTGGCCTTGAAAAACCTAATCACTATTCGTTGCACTGCGGAGCGTGAAAAGTAGTATTAAACTCTATGTGTATCAGTTTTTCCAATGATCCATTAATCATCTAGTTATTTTTTCCTTAAGTTTTTCACGATTAACCCAAAAATTGCTAATTCTCTCTCCATAGTCTATTTTTCCTCTACATAGCATTGTGTACTTTGTGGATGATATGTACTAGACATTCAACGCAGGTGACCTTGTGATCTGCCAATACTTTATCAGCAATATATGGCCTTCCCATTGTTGGTAGCCCCTGTATTTTGCTAGCTATTCCTTCGGATTTTTCTGACTGGGCATATAAGGAAACTATAAGAACCAATACTTGAACGAGGTAGTGATGGACCAGCTGATATCATTGGCATACGCTCTCCTTTTTGTCCCAATCCTACACTTTGATCGGGCTCTCATCGTTCCGAATATATTAGGACATTAATATTTTTTTTTCAGTATGTTAGCAATTCCTGAAATTTGCAACAATTGGAAGGTCAGTCGATCAAATTACGTTTAGCAGTTCCCCAGCCAATATCGAGTTTTAATATTTCGATTTGGAAATAGAACAAAACCTATTCATGAGCCCGCCAAAATGTTTGCAGGCAAACAAGCTTTAGGCTGTCAATTAGTTGAGGAGTCGGGTCGGGAGTACATAGATTTGTGCCCTTTCGGCATTGGCCTTGGTATAATTGGGCAAGAACGTTTGTCTTTGATAAGGCTTGAAGGAATGTATTTCAAAACCTATGCGGCCTATAAGTAGACTCTCCTTGGCTCCGAGAGTCTCCTTCGGTCACTAAGGTGATTTCCTGCCCGGAATTTGTTCTATATGCACATTTATCGATTTACATGCTCTGGTTATATGTTCGTGCCGACGAAGGCACCGAAATAAAAAAAGTGCCCTTAACTAGATTCTACCTTTTTTATGGGATACGTTGATTTAATAGCATAGTTCTCCTTGGCTTGTACCAGGGTATTGGTAAAGAGAAATTGGCATTGTCCCGGTTCATTATAATTGGTTATAGTTTAGTCATTTTGGATACTGTAAAGAGTCTATGGTTTATGCCATTACATTTTATCCATTAGCTTAGGATTTACCTACTTCTTAAAAGAGTTATACATAGGCAGATGATTACATTAGTATTAATTATCCAATGAAAATTGAGTGATATTGATCTCCTTTGCTCTTAGGACACTCTCCCTTATGTGGCAGTTTATTTTGATTACTTTTTAATTAAAATAAATCGTATTCGATTGATTTACTTGAACCAAATCCATTGAGTAAGATCCATCTTATTTACTGGAAGCTAAATTTGTTTGATGATATTCGACATATGTTGTACTGTTTTTTTGAACCCACTTTTCAGTTACTATGATTTGCAATTTTTTTATAATTAAATCTCTTATTATCAATGAATTAATACCTAGTCCATTGGTGGGTAATCAGATTATTTGACCCAACAAGTACACCCATAATACAGTGTAGTCCATAGTTCTAGACAATTTGTTAAAGACATTTTTTATACATTTAACGTCTTTGATAGAATATAGTTGATTTATTAACAATTGTGTCGTTGAAAAATTTCCATACAAACGAATTACTTGTAGCTCACCTCAAAAAAGGTAATCAGAAAGCGTTTAAAACGTTGTTTGATGAGTATTGGGAAGCTATGTTCTGTAAAGCCAATTCCATTCTTCGGAACAGAGATGTGGCCCAAGATATTGTGCAAGAGATTTGGATAAATCTATGGAACCAAAGGGAAAATCTAGAAGTCTCAAATTTCGAAGCCTATATTTTTCGATCAGTAAGTTATGGTTGTTACAAATATTTAAGGGACATTAAATTTAACACCTCGCAGCTTAAAGTTATTGATTCGCTGATTTTTACTAGGTCAGAGATCGAAAATCAACATAATATAGAAGCAACCCAACTTATAATTGATAAAGCATTAAAAGAACTGTCTCCAAGATGTCGACAAATTTATAAATTAAGTCGACTGGAGGATGTGACTAATAAAGAAATTGCCTTAAGATTGGGCATATCCAAAAGATCTGTTGAGAATCAAGTTTCCATTGCATTAAAAGTCATAAGGCACCATTTGGGCTATCTGCAAACTTTTATATTTTTCTATTTATTATTTTTTAGATAGTACTAAGAGCTACTTAATCAACGACTTATAGAAACGATTTAAGATATGATTTTTTATTTCTAAATGTTAAAGATATGTTAAATTGTATTTTCGTATGTGAGTTAAAGGCACTTCTGGGTTCTTAAAGTTTGAGTAGCATATCTATGAAAGAACAAGATTTTAGAAAACTATTGGATAAATACCTTGATGGATCGATTTCTGACAGGGAAAAGGAACTATTGAATAGTTTTGAGGGAGAGTTACTTTCTAGTAACGACAATGCACATTTTATAAACGAAAGTAATAAAAGGAGAACTAGAAGGGCTATGTGGCAGAAAGTTCAACTTAAAACCATTCCAAATGCTCGTTTAATTGGAAATTGGAGAATTATTTCTTCCGCAGCAGCCGTTGTGATAGGTCTTTTGGTGGTCGGTTACATATACATCCGAAATAATGGTGATTTTAATTATACTACAATTCCACAAGATGCCATTACTTTAGAACTAGAGGATGGTACTGTAAAAATTATCGAAGAAAATGGTTCGATTACTGTGAATGGCAGGAACGGGAGAGTGCTAGGTCAACAACATGGGAATGAAATAGTGTATTCAAATACAGAAAACGAATCTGAACTTATGTACAATACTCTAACAGTCCCTTATGGAAAAACTTTTGAGTTGAGTTTGTCCGATGGCACCAAGGCACACCTAAATGCCGGGTCTTCGTTAAAATATCCCATTACATTTTTACAGGGCCATGAAAGAAACATTTATGTTAGAGGAGAGGCCTTTTTAGATGTTGCAAAGGATTCCCTGCGACCGTTTATTGTTAACTGCGAAAATATGAATGTAAGGGTATTGGGAACAAAATTCAATATTTCGGCCTATCCGGAAGATGAGACATATGATGTAGTTCTTATTGAAGGCGCGGTTAGTCTGTACGAGGCAGAGGGAAAATATGACTCCAAAAATGTTGTCTTATTAAAACCTGGGTTTAAAGGTAGCTTTAATAAGAAAAGTAAAATGATTAGTAAAGATTCGGTATTAACAGACCTGTACACAGCATGGATGACTGGAGAATTGATTGTTCGCAAAATGGCCTTTGCAAATATTATTCAAAAATTGGAACGCCATTATAATGTCACCATAGTGAATCAAAATGAAGAATTGGCCGCCAAGAAGTTCAACGCAAATTTTGGGAACGAACCGATAGAAAGTGTTTTGGAGGAGTTTAAGATTAATTATGGAATAGACTATTACATCGATGGCAATGGAGATTTCATATTAAAATAACAATTAAACAAAAGTAACCAGTATAAAAAAAACATAGCCAATGAATTAAAAAAACCAACTTAATTACTTACATCACTTAGATTATGAATATAAAAAAAATCGGAAAATGCTCGAACATTTCCCGATTGAATATAAGTGATTAAACTAAAAATTAACCACATTAAAACACGTTAAAAGTATGAAAAAACTTCTTAATATAAAAAGATGTCCATACCCTGTAATTGATTTAGACCTAAAAATGAAATTGAGTTTACTTTTTTTATTGGTCACCTTTTTCTCACTTAAAGCCAGTGATAGTTATGCGCAGCGTACTAAAATTACATTAAATCTAAGAAATGTTACGGTCGGGCAACTTATAGATGAGATTGAAAGCACTACTGAGTTTCAATTTGTTTATAAGATTGAAGATGTCGATTTAGAACGAATTATTTCAATTCGAGCCCATAACGACAAGGTTGATAATATTCTAAACCAAATTTTTAACAATACAAGGACCACATTTAATTTAAATAAACGAAGGATTTTTTTAGTGCGGAGAAAGGAAGTTCCAATTTCCAAATCGCCCAAGGTTGGAATCAACAACCCTATTTTGCAAGATATCGTAAAGGGGACTGTATCAGATAAAGATGGAAATCCCTTGCCAGGTACAAGTATTGTGGAAAAAGGTACTACAAATGGTGTGACTTCCGATTTTGATGGTAAATTTTCTATTGAACTAGGGAAAGCTGATCCTATTTTGATATTTTCCTATGTAGGATTTGCCAGTAAGGAAGTCTCTGTAAATGGTCAGTTTAACTTGAATGTCTCTCTAGAGGAAAGTGCAGCTGGGTTGGATGAAGTAGTGGTCGTGGGATATGGCACCCAGAAGAAAACGAATCTGACAGGTTCTGTTACTGTTGTTAAAATGACAGAAATCAATGAACAGGCATCTGCAACAGGGAATGTTCTAAAAGCTATGGATGGGAGAATTCCAGGCATCAAGGCGACATACAATGGTGATCCGAATAACGCAGCTGGAATATTGATACGAGGAAAGGGGTCCTTAAGTAGTAGCAATGAGCCATTAGTAATTATAGATGGAGTGCCTACGAACAGAGGTTTGAATGAAGTGGCAGTGAATGATATTGAGTCGATTCAAGTTTTAAAGGACGCTTCTGCAGCAACTATATATGGCTCAAGAGCAGCAAATGGAGTTTTCATTGTAACTACAAAATCTGCTGACGAAGGAATGAGAATCAATTTTACATCAACAGTTACTGCAGGTTGGTTGCCCAGAACCACTATTCCGTTGCTCAATACAGAAGAATATGGTAGAGCTCAATGGCAGGCGGCAAGAAATGATAAAGAAGATCCTAACTACGGTGTATATAGTTTTCAGGATCATCAGGATTCAAATGGAAACTGGGTGTTGGACAAAATAGTCTTGCCTGAATACCTGGATGAAGCTAAAACAATGAAACCTGCCAATACCAACTGGGAAAAGGTTATAACTCGTTCTCCAATAAGTAGGAATTATAACGTTAGCGTTTCTCAAGGAGGCAAAAATGGAGGAGTGTTATTTTCATTTGATTATTTGGATAGTGAAGGTACTACAAAGGAAAATGGTTGGAATAGAGGTACTATACGTTTAAACTCAACTTACAATTTATTTAATAATCGTGTCAAGTTCGGCGAAAATCTAGCATTGATAAAAATGCGATACACTGGGGGTTCGTATTTAAGTTTAGTGCCCACAATCCAATCTATAGTGCCAGTGAGAACAATTGATGGAGAAGGTTGGGGAGGACCTGTTGGTGGAATGAGTGACAGAAATAATCCTTTGTTGGTCATTATGAACAATAGACAAAATCATAAAGATGATATACGTTTAGTAGGATCGGCTTTTGGAGACTTCGAAATAATGAAAAATCTACATCTTAGATCTACTGTAGGCATTGACTACGATGGTTATTGGAATAGGCAAATGAATTTGCAATATCAGGCCGGATATATGTCCGAAACCGTTACAAAAATGCAAGTTAATTCTGGTTATGGCGGAAGTTGGACTTGGAATAATATAATTACATATGACTTTTCCTTTAAAAATAATGAATTTAACTTTATGATTGGTCAGGAAGCGACAAAAGCGAGTGGTACCTCTTTATGGGGTGCACGTGATGGTTTCGCTAGTGAAGATCTGGATTATCTGTATTTGGATGTAGGTGAAAGTAATGTGAGAAATGGGAATGGTGCCTGGGACAATTCCCAAAATTCTTATTTTGGGAGATTAAATTACAATTTCAAAAACCGTTATTTGTTGACTGCAATAGTACGTCGTGATGGTTCTTCGCGATTTGGAGCAAATAATAGGTTTGCTACGTTTCCATCTCTTTCTGGAGGTTGGGTATTAAGCCAAGAATCCTTTTTAAAATCAACAACTTGGCTTTCTTTTTTAAAAATCAGATATGGCTGGGGCAAAACAGGTAATCAGGAAATTGACAATTACGCTTCATATGGAATGTATCAAGCACGTTATGGAGATAATGATTCGCCTGTTACAAATGGTACGGCATATGATTTATATGGTATAGATGAGGGAAACCTCCCATCCGGTTATAGACGGTTGCAACTTAGTAATCCAGATTTAAAGTGGGAGGCTACAACGCAAAATAATATTGGATTGGATTACGCGTTTTTAGGCTCCAAATTAAGTGGAACATTTGATTATTATATAAAAAGAACATCTAATATTCTTGTTAAACCGCCAACTCTTAGAGCTACTGGTTATGGCGCATCTTCGTGGATTAACGGAGCGAATATGAAAAATAGTGGTTGGGAAACAACACTTGCGTTTAATAATAGTTCCGGGGACTTTAATTATTCTATTTCAGCAAGCGCTTACAAAAATATAAATGAGTTTACCTATATTATTCCAGAAGCTGTTGCAGCATACCCTGGAAACGGAAATGATCAAACTATTTTGGGACGCCCGTTGAACTCATATTATGGTTACGTTGTTGATGGCATATTTCAGAATCAGGCTGAAGTCGATAATTCAGCTGTTCAACCGGGTAAAGGAATTGGGAGGCTTAAATATGGTGATATCAATAATGATGGTATTATAGATGCTGATGATCGTGATTGGATAGGCGTAAATGAACCTGAACTTACATTAGGTTTGAGTTCAAAAGTAGAATGGAAAGGATTTGATTTTTCTATGTTTTGGAATTCTGAATTGGGGAGGGAAGTTCCTAGTTCCACTGGTACGCGAACTGATTTTTTCGGTTTTTTTGGCGGACAGAATTACGGTAGGAAGGTGTTGGATTCCTGGTCCCCAACTAATACATCTTCTACTATACCTGCAATTTCAAAAACAGGAATCAATGATGAACAAAGATTTTCTTCATATTTTATTGAGAATACGTCTTATGTAAAATTACAGTCTTTGGTCCTTGGCTACACTTTGCCAAAGGAAATATCAAAGAAGGTATTTATGACGAATACTAGAATTTATTTACAAGGGGAAAATTTGCGATCAATTGATTTACCCGGAAATACATTTTCAGGATTTGATCCAAAAAGTCCTAATATTGATTATCCTCTTCCAACATCGATTACCCTAGGTTTTAATCTAACATTCTAAAAAAAAATATTATGAAACATATTCAACAATTATTAACATTAGGCATTTTATGTTTATTTGTGTCGTGCAGTGAGGATTTCCTTGATTTGAATCCCAAAGGGATAGCTTCGGAAAATTTATTGACAACACCAGAAAATGCTGAAAAAATGGTAATTGCAGCCTATTCCGGTCAAGGAAATGAGAAATATAATTTAAAGCCTTTGTCTCCCTGGCCATATGGTGATCTAAGAAGTGGTGATGCATATAAAGGGGGTGCAGGTGTAGGTGATAGGTCACAATGGCATTCTGCTGAAACGTTTATTAATTTGACACCTACCGATAGAGGGGTCCGGGGGAAATGGGAAATCGAATTTCAGGCAATTTCGAGAACTAATCAGGCGCTATATTTCCTAAATAAAGTTGATTTTGCTGAAAAGACAACTCGGATTGCAGAAATGAGATTTTTAAGGGCAAATAATTATTTTTGGTTAAAGGTGAATTTTAGGTACGTACCATTTATCGATGAGAATGTACCAGTTACTGAATATAATACCATTGGGAATGATTTGTCAGATGCTGAACTTTGGGGCAAGATTATTGAGGATTTACAATATGCGGTTGATAATCTTCCTACAACGCATGTAGACGGGGCAGTGGGTCGGCCAACTAAATATGCAGCGCAGGCATATTTGGCTAAAGTATTATTATTTGCAGCATATGAACAAGATGAAACAAATCAAGTTATAAATATTAATACAGAAAAGCTCAACCGAGTGGTTTCATTAGCGGATGAAGTACTTCAGTTATCTGGAAAATCTTTGTTTTCTGATTTTGCTAATAATTTTACATGCGAAACACAAAATGGTATAGAATCACTTTGGGCTATACAATTTTCTCATAATGATGGTACACCTACGGGTCGTGTTAACGGCACAAATCAGGTGGTTTACCCAATGGTTGAGGAATATGGATGTTGCGGTTATCATAGCCCAACACAAAATTTGGTTAATTCATTTAAAACATCTAATGGAATTCCGGATTTTGAAAACTACAATGCAGGTAATATTGAAGGAGCAATTAATATCCAAGAATATTCAATTGATCCCCGTTTACTTCATACAGTTGCAATGGATGGCTTACCATATAAATATAAGCCGGATTTTCTATTAAATGCAAAAACTTGGCCTAGACAACCTGAAACATATGGCTCATTTATGTCGATGAAAGAAACAGTTATTTATGATAGTCCATGCTATCAGCCTGTAAACCCATGGAAAGCCGATTCAAAGAATAGGGATGTTATTCGTATTGCTGATGTAATACTTTGGAAAGCCGAAGCATTAATCCAATTGGGGAAGGAGCAGGAAGCATTATCACTTATTAATAGCATTAGAAATAGAGCAGCGCAAAGTACAACTAGACTTGTGGATATCAATGGACAACCAACTGGGAATTTTGATGTTCAACCATATGTTGATGGAATCAATTGTATCTGGTCACAAGAATTTGCATTTAAAGCCTTGCAATGGGAACGTAGACTGGAATTTGCCTGTGAAGGTTTTAGGGCGTACGATTTACTTCGTTGGGGTATTATGTCAGAGACTCTGAATGACTATTTTCTTGTGGAGAAAACTCGTCGTGCACATTTATCTAATGCTATATTCACTAAGGGCAGGGATGAATACTTACCAATTCCTAAAGATGAAATTGATCTTAGCCGAAATCTTTATAAACAAAATTCAGGTTACTAAATAATTGTTAATGGCTATTACTTTTTGAGGGGGTTACTAACCTCTGAACCTGCCTTTCAAGGAATATTAGAATAAAATGTAAGTTGTATTAGGTTAAAATACAACCTAAGTTATTCAGCCATTTGTGAACAACACAAATAACTATCGACTTGTATTTGATTCGGAGATATCGAAAATTCGAAGGTAATAGTCTTTAATTGAAAGAATGTCCCTAAACTCCATTTGAATAACTTGGTTACTATAACTAATAGAATCATTTATTAACATTGAATGATTATTTATTGTGAGCTCAAAAAAAGGCGACAAGTATAAAGTTTGTCAATTATAGAAAACTTTGATCAAGCTCTAAACTTAAGTTCGTATTTATAAGTTAGAAATTCTAAGTTATAGGTTTAAGTAGGAATTAGTATTTACATTTTTTAATTGCATTTTGTAAAAGTTGAAAGAACAAATAAGTATGAAAAAAGTAATTGAATGGTCATTGGTTACAGCCTTAGCGGGTTTTTTATTCGGTTTCGATACCGTGGTGATTTCAGGCGCGGACAAAAAGCTTCAAGCCCTATGGCAGACTTCTGAAACTTTTCACGGAACCATAGTAATGGCAATGGCATTATGGGGAACTGTAGTAGGTGCTATTTTCGGAAGTATTCCAACTAATAAAATTGGGAGAAAGAGAACCTTAATTTGGATAGGAGTTTTATACACATTTTCGGCAATAGGATCTGCGTTGGCCAACGACCCAATTACATTTGCTTTTTATCGGTTTATAGGGGGATTGGGTGTCGGTGCCTCGACTATAGCTGCTCCTGCCTATATATCCGAGATCTCTCCAAAAGACAATCGTGGAAAACTAGTAAGTCTATACCAGTTCAATATTGTTTTCGGGATGCTTATTGCCTTTTTTTCCAATTATTTATTAAATAGCTTAGGTGATAATGCTTGGCGTTGGATGATGGGAGTTGAGGCCATTCCTGCTATTATATATACGCTTATAATGTTTAGTGTACCCCAAAGCCCACGATGGCTACTTTCCAAATTCAGGAAAGTTGAAGCCAGAAAAGTTCTAGAATTGATTAACCCTAATGCGGAAATCGATAAAGAAATTTATGATATTGAGCAAGAGATCAAGAATACAGTAACCAGTGAGAATATATTTATTAAAAAGTATCGCTACCCGTTGTTGTTGGCATTTTTTATAGCTTTTTTCAATCAATTGTCTGGAATTAATGCCCTTTTGTATTATGCTCCCCGGATTTTTGAAATTGCAGGCTTAGAGGAGAGTTCAGCTATGATGAGCAGTATAGGTATTGGTGCAACCATGGTTATATTTACTCTAATAGGAGTTTTTCTTATTGATAGGATTGGCAGAAAGAAATTATTGTTTTATGGTTCAATAGGATATATAATTTCACTTTCCCTAACCTCTTGTTCATTTTATTATGATTGGGGAGGTTTGACTGTTCCTACTTTTTTGTTTTTGTTTATTGCCGCTCACGGTATGGGTCAAGGCACCGTTATTTGGGTATTCATATCTGAGATATTTCCTAACCATTTGAGAGGTTCTGGTCAATCTTTCGGTAGTTCGGTTCACTGGATATTAGCTGCAGTTGTTCCGTCTCTGATACCATTACTTTTTTCAACTATTGGAGCGGGTACTGTATTTGCCTTTTTCTCCTTTATGATGGGCTTACAATTACTCTTTGTAATATTCATAATGCCAGAGACCAAGGGTGTTTCACTGGAAGACATGAGTGCATTGCTTTCAAAATCAAAAGTGTAATTAAATATTTTATCCTCTATTTATTTGGAATATAAGGGTGTTTTTAGATTTAAATAATAATTATAAATGAATTTAACAATGAATATGAATATCAGAATTGCTGCAATGACATTTTGTTTGAGTGTATTATGTGCTTTTTCCAGTTATGGACAGTCGATTGATTGGATTAAAAAGGCTAAGGAAGCTGTTGAAGCAGCCATTCCTGAAGCAGAAAAGGATCCAACCCGACCCCTTTTTCACTTTCGTCCCCCTGCTCAATGGATGAACGATATATGCGGCACTATTTACTATAATGGGTATTATCATGCCTTTTATCAATATAATCCCTTTAGTGGAGATAGTTGGGGGGATGATTATACGCTTTGGGCACATGCGAGAAGTAAGGATTTAACTTATTGGGAGGATTTGCCATGGAGTTTTATACCCATGAAGGAGCAAGGTGAAAGACGTTGTAATTCGGGTTCTATCGCACTTGATGGAAACGGACAGCCTACAATTCTATATACCTTTGTTCCAGAAGGCAAGAATGTAACCCAACTCGGAAAGCGAGAACAGTGGGCCGTAGCTCCTCTAGATGATGACCTAATTGAATGGAAACGGGTTGGGAATGATCCAGTAATGGCTGCTGGGATGAATGGTATTCCCTCAAGTATTAACGGTGGTTGGAGTGATCCTTTTGTTTTTAAATCAAATGAGCGAACTTTTGTTACTTTCAAAGAAAGCAATGGATTGGTGTGCGAAGCAATGAATAAGGAACTCACAAAATGGAAATTTGTTGGTAATATGGATGGGGTTATCGGAGAATGTCCAAATTTTTTCCCATTGGATGACAAATGGGTGTTAATACGTTCTACTAAACCTATTTCATATGTGGTTGGAGACTTTGATTCGAAGAATATTTCCTTTAATCAAAGTGGCTCTGATGGTATTCTCGATTACGGTTTCGGTGATAATCCACCAACAGACCGTTCTTGGACTAGAGGACTTTACGCCACCAATGTTTTTACGGATGAAATTGGGCGGACCATAATGCTGGGTTGGATTAATGGTTTTAAAGCAAACAGAGGTTGGAATGGCTGCATGTCTCTCCCTCGAGTCCTTACACTTGATGTAAAAAAAAGGCTTATTCAAACACCTGTACATGAGTTAAAACAACTGCGTAATGAGCATCATACAATTAAAAGAATGGTACTAAATAGCAAGGAGAAGAAGTTGGAGGGTATCAGAGGAGATATGCTGGAAATCATTACAGAATTTGAACTAGGGAGTGCCAAGGCCTTTGGATTGAAAATCCGTCAAAGTGATGATGGCAAGGAATATATACCAATACGTTACGATGGCGAAGTACTTGATGTAGCAGGTACAAAGGTTACACTAGATCTACCAGAGGGTAAACTTAAACTGCAAGTCTTTATTGATAAATCGGTGATGGAGGTCTTTATTAATGATGGTGTGACTAGCGTCAGTCGGGTCGAATATCCGGGCGAAAATAATTTGGGTATTTCTGTTTTTGCAGAGAACGGAGACGTTATCCTTAGCTCATTTGATGCCTGGAATTTGAAATCGATTTGGTAACTAATATTGAAAATAATCATAAAAACGATCTTACTTATAAGATCTTTTTAAATAGGTAAAGCTTACTCTATTATGGAAAATAAAAACTCGCGTAGAAAATTTATAAGGTCTATTTCAATGCTGACAGCAGCTACAGCCTTTAATCCAATGGCTTTTGGATTTGAATTAAATAGAAAATTAAAAATAGTTCTTGTTGGAACGGGTGTGCGTGGAACATCATTCTGGGGGAAAAGACTAGTTGACCAATATTCAGATGTTTTAGAATTTGTTGGGCTCTATGATATAAATCCTGGAAGACTTAAGTATGCCAAGAATTATATGCAGGTTAAATGCAATACCTATGATAATTTTGATAAAATGATTATTGACAACAAACCTGACTTAATTATTGTAACTACCACGGATTCAACGCATCATGAATATATTATCAGAGGATTGGAGTTAGACTGTGATGTGTTGACTGAAAAGCCGCTGACAATAGACGAAAATAAGTGTCAACAAATATTGGAAGCTGAAAGAAAATCACAAAAGAATTTAATAGTTGGTTTCAACTATCGATGGAGCCCATATAATACTAAGATAAAGGAATTATTGAAAAATGGATCAATAGGTAAAATTACCTCTGTTGATTTTCATTGGTATTTAAATACATATCATGGCGCCTCCTATTTTAGAAGGTGGCATGGCTTGAGGCAGGCAGGAGGTACTCTGTGGGTTCATAAGGCTACTCATCATTTTGATTTGTTAAACTGGTGGCTTGATTCTGATCCAAAAGAAGTTTTTGCATATGGAGATCTAGAAAAATACGGAAGTTCTAATTCATTTTCAGGTAATAATTGTCGTGATTGTCAATATAGTAAAAATTGTGATTTTTATTGGGATATCACAAAATCTGAAAGAGATATGAATTTATATGTAAACCATGAAAAATACGATGGTTACATTAGGGATAATTGCCTTTTTAGAGATGAAATTAATATTTATGATAAAATGTCAGCTCAGGTAAAATATCAAAATAATACTGTAGTAAATTACTCATTAACGACCTATTCTCCTTTCGAAGGTTGGAGAATTGCCTTTAATGGAACGGAAGGGCGAATAGAAGCTTGGCTTGATATTCCATATCATAATAATGAGCAGTTAAGTCAGGAAGAATTACATGCCTTGGAAATGAAACATGGCGGTGAAAAGATAGAAGGTTATGAGCCTATAATTGTACACAAGCTTTGGGAAAAACATAAAAGTGTGCAAGTAGGTTATGGTAGAGGAGGTCATGGTGGAGGTGATAAAGCCCTGCATGAAAATTTATTTTTAAATCCAGAAAAAAAAGATCCTTTTAACAGAGCTGCTGGAATTAGGGATGGAGCTATGTCAATTCTTGTAGGAATAGCGGCTAGGAAAAGCATAGAAATAGGGAGACCTGTTAAAATAAATGAATTGACAGACTTAGAACCACGTGCAAAAAGGATATTATAAATAATACTCACTAGGGTTATGTTCGGTTCAAATAATGTGTGCACCAAGTTTTAATTAATCATCAATTATAATACGGAATGGATATTTAGTATCCTTCCTCTGTTGATAGTAATATGTTACCCTAAACTAGTGGGGTTAATTGTTGCTATGAATTCTATTGTGTATAGATTATTTTGCAGGTGATTCCCACTTTTATAATATCTGACCATTCATTATGTATGAAATCATGTAAGAATTAAAGTCATAAACTCTACAGGTATGTTGCCAAAGAATTAAATGACTTAAGTTAGTTAGTTGAGTTGAGTAAGGAACAACGGGAGACTGTTGTTCCTTTTTTTTATTGGTAAATTCTTAAAAGTAGTTGGCCAAACTTTCCGTTTTTGGTAAACTTTATTCCCTATTCTCAACCAATACCTAAGTTTGATTTGGAAATTTATAACACTCGAATTGAGAAAAAAATGGAAAGAAAAATGGAACAAATTGGAAATAAAAACTGGTTACTATAACTAAGTCTTCCTCTGGTCGGTACTGCCTATTCTGTAAATTTTGCTAGAGCCAAACATGAAGGCCTTGGTGACTAAACCAGATTCTGTTTCGTCTTGCCATGGAATTAGCCCAATTACCAAATACTTGGTTTCGTTTTGAGCCTCTTTAATTAAAAGCTACCGCCAACTACGATTTACTTCCATTCTCCATCTTTTTCCAACCAACTTTTTTCTTGTTCTGAATTGCAATTCCACAAGGGAAGCAAACTTAAATACCCAACGCTGAATGGTCGCATGATCTACTTTAACATCTCTTATGGCCAATAGTTCTTCAATATCTCGTTACTAGGACTGAATTGTAATATCAAGTAAACAGCATGTAAGATGATTGATTTGGGAAAACAATGGCCTTTCAACATTTCTTTTTTTGCTGACAAATGTAAATGTTTGGTTTTTGCTAACTTAGATGAGACAGAACCATCATAGTTCTTTATACCAAATATCTTTAAACTGGACCAACATTGATTTTCCGGAATGTAGTTGCAAGGCCAGCAAACCGGACGGATCAAAATTTTCTGGATCATTATCAATTACTTCTGCTACTAGTTTTTCGTTTACATAAAGAGTTATTTTATTTCCTTTACAAATTAAGTGGTAGTTGTGCCATTGCTCTAGTTTAAAATGTGCCTTTTCCTTTGCCTCTGGTAGTGTTGTTTTTGAGGCTACACCTTTTTCGCTAAAAATGGTTCTTTCTCCGCGAAAGGACAATGTATGTCTCCCGAATTCATCGTATAACCTTACCAGCCAGTCTGTTTTTGTATTGTTATCTACCTGGTAGCCCTTGCAATCGGCTAGGTCATAATGTTCGCTTCTAAACTGGAACCCTCCGTTCACATTATGCTGGCTTACTAACCGGTGTTTTAACTTTAGTTCAAAGTCCGCCATCTGACCGTATTCGGAAAAAAGGTATTGGTTTTCGGTGCATGGTTTTTCATCGGTAATCTCTGCTGTAATTGCCCCCTTTTTCACACTCCACCAGCTCATATCTGCAGCCTTCCAACCTTTTAATGTTTCGCCATCGAAAAGCGAAATAAAGCCTTTTGATACATTTTGGGTGGCACTTTCCAGCTCTTCTGTGTTCAATTGAAATTCAGTATTAATTTCTTTTAGAGCTAGATTTTCACTAATGGAGTTGATTCTATTTTGATTCCAATTATTAAGCATAAATGCTCCAAGAACACCTATGGTAATTACAAAAACCTCCAAGGGGTAATTTCCCCATTTTCTTGTAAAAGCTTCAAGGATTAGTTTCATAGTAGTCAGAATGAAGGTTAACGGTCTAGCATATGGTTTGTTGCGATGTTTAAGCACCTAATTTACTTAATTAAAACGGAACAGAAAATCCAAACAAATGTAGCAAAACCAATTATATAAACAATTGTAAATCAGCACTGTGAAAATAAATGCTTAGCTAACTAAAGAATTTTAATTTCATTATCACATGCCTAAGGGGGGGAGTTTAGTTACCCTTCCGCTCCAATCCTTTCCATACACCTACTTTCCTCCTGTCCATTATCGAAGTCTTTATGTTCCCGTTTTCTACGACACCTTCCTGATCGCGGCAAAGAGCTAGTTGAAAAGATAGCTTGACCTTTCCTCTCCCTATCCACATCCATTTTTATCCATTGAAATGTTCCACAGCCTGCTGGTTGCGCTTAGAAATATTAATTACACCAAGGAATAGATAATACATGGATTGCTGTGGTCACGATATATGTATATATGCAAATAGGTCAATATAAATATATGTGTATATGCATATATTATTATATGTTCGTAGGACCTGCGTAATCGGAAGGTATTTTTTGTTTTAAAGTAGTAACAAATCAGACCCGCCCATTTTGAGTAATTTATCATTAAAATGGAATAGAAAATATTAATCTTCGGAGAAGATAGCAAGTTATGTTTTA
>TARA_R110002167_G_C12706926_1_pt1 | contig 37122 bp, 18 predicted proteins | sample TARA_R110002167 | Tara Oceans TARA_R110002167 (sample SAMEA4398238) | marine metagenome | biome: Polar Biome; feature: [MES] marine water layer (ENVO:01000295) within the mesopelagic zone...; material: water (ENVO:00002006), including particulate matter (ENVO:01000060) such as......
AATCATCATTGATAGTAGTTAAAATGTTAATCTAAGATTTAAAGAGGCTAATTTTGGGTTGGTAGGGAATGAAATCATGGAAATAAAGTAATCGTATTAAAGTTAAAATCACTACTAAATTTGTTAAGGGTCATTTTAATAGTGGTAGTGATTTTAACTAATTATATTCATCAATGAAAGAAGACCATTTGAACTAAAAACTAGACTTATGCGTCTTGGAACTAAAAATAGTCAAAAAGATAATTTTAATATCCAACCAGAAAGACCAGTTTTCCAAATACCAAAGATCATGATTAGTCCTTTGTTTTTTCTGTTCAGAGGTTTCCAAAGGACCTCTCCACCCATTTACCTGAGCCCATCCTGTAATCCCAGGTTTATAATAATGCCTCACCATGTATTTATCTTCGCTTGCTTGCATCATTTGGTTCAAATGAACCCTATGAGGTCTAGGTCCAACAACACTCATATCCCCTAAAAGGACATTTATAAACTGAGGCAATTCATCAAGGCTATATTTACGAAGGACCTTTCCAATCTTAGTGATCCTTGGATCGTTTAAAGTGGTTGATTTTATTCCATTTTTGGGGTCATCGCAGCAACTCATCGTCCTAAATTTATGTAGGCGAAATGGCTTGCCATTTTTCCCAATTCTTTCAGGCAAGTATAGAACAGGTCCAGGAGAATCCAACTTGACCAGTACTCCAATAATTAAAAATATCGGACTCAATAAAATCAACATTATAAAAGAAAAAGCAACATCAAACAAATTTTTCAAGAGGTTAAAGTAGGCATTATCCAAGGGCAATTGTCTAGTATTAACAACTTCAATATTCCCGAACTGGTTCGTCTTATATTTTTCACCAAAAACTTCTTTATAATCAGGAATAAAATGAACCCTGGTCCCATGATAATCTGCTATTTTAACGATAGATTTAATTGAGTTCATTTCATGAAAGGGAAGTGCTATAATAATTTCGTTTACATTATTTTCACTAAGATAGCTATTCAAATTATCAAGATTAGTAACTGCTCTATCAGCATTAAACCCATGACTATTTTCTAAATTACAGTCTATAAAACCTTGTAATGAAGACTTGGAAAAAGGATTAGCAGTCAAAAATGATTCTACTTTTTGAGCTTGATTCCCATAACCTGCTACTAATATATTATTTATTTTACTACTCCTATCTTGATTAATCCTGAGACCTTGAAAAAGCAGAAGGTTGGTAAAAACTCCAAAAGCAGGAATCCCAAGAAGAATAGATGCGTGTAAATTTCTAACCTCGTCTGGGAAAGAAAATATTAAAAAGACAAATACGATTATTCCTGTAAGAACAAGATATGTTTTAATGAATTTACCTATTCTTAATTTTAAAAAATGCCTATTCCCTAAATTCTCATACAATTTATTAAAATTTCCAATCACTAACCATAGTATTAAAAGTGTAGGTAATATTAATAACTGCATTCTTTGGAGAAAAGCATCATTTATTTCCACGTAATAGAGAGAAATGAAAAATGCCAAAGATAAATTAACTAGGTCTCCGCAAACTAAAATTGGAACGTTTCTTTTTTGGAAATGTGTCATTGCTCAAAGTTGGTAAAAGGGTATAAAATAACACGATACATAAATGCATGAAAGCGATGTTTTGCAATAGCAAGAACTTCGCTAACAATAAACAGTTTGTTTCTAAGATTTTTGGTAGATTTCTGGCAGATTTTTGGTAGATTTTATACTAATTAGGGTTTTTTGGGTTATATATAAACCATTATCAACAAACTTACCGAGCGCTAAATCATACGTAAGGTAAATAATTGGATTTCAATAAAAAAATAAAATGCAATAAAAATACATTAAAAAACATTAAAGTGCCTTTCAAATTGGTTTTCGGGCATTCTTAAAATTTTCCAATTCGAAAATCGTTTTGACTAAAAAACAAAGGAGAGAAACCCTAAATTATACAATTTAACTAAAATAAATTTAGATAAAAAAGCTACGAATTCTCCTAAATTTTATATAAATTTTTTTCCAATTAATGGTCTAGCATAAACCTTTAGTTCTTTATATTTTGATTTTTTAATTAAAATTTAACTAAGGAAATTAGTAAAAAACAAGTCACCCAAAGGGATAACTAGGTGTTTCTGATTTGAAATTCAAAAAAAAATGCATTAAATACGTTTTATTAATTGTAAAATACATTATCTTAGTCATTCTATTTACAATTGGACCCAAAAATGCCTTTCATTCAATACCTGGACAACAATCTCAGTTATAGGAATGAAGCCAAAGGTAAGTTATTAGGGAATTTTTACCTCATGTTCCAAAACAACTTTATTGAAGCCAGGTTTATCGGTCTGAAATGAGGAAGCATATTAAATAAACAGCTTACAGTATAGAACCAAACCAATATGAGATCCATTCAAAATGACAACCAACTTTTATATATGGAAGATAAAAATCAAATTGATCCAATAAAATTTATAAAAAAAGTTCTTAGTTATTGGCCATTTATATTAGCATCTATGGTGATCGCGATGGGCTTGGCACATTATTATAACCAGTCCACACCTTCTGTATACCAGGTTGGGGGAAAATTCATGGTCACCGACAATATGAATTCAAATTTAATTGATCTTACTGGTATGCCGCAAGGCTCAAGTTATCAACCTCCCGGTCAAAACGTATCAAATCAATCCATACTAATGAAATCAAAGCCTGTAGCTGAGAAAGTATTAGAATTGATGGATTTGAGTGTAGATTATTTTGAACCAGGCGTATTAGTAGATAGGGAATTGTATAAAAGCTCTCCAATTTTCGTACAGGTTGACTGGAACCATCCACAAATTTTGGGAGATAAAATAAAAGTAACCTGGACAGATCAGGAGTCTTTCTCTCTAAATTTTCCAGGAGAATCCTATTTTAAATTTCTTCCAGGGTTACCAAGCGAAAAAATTGAGCTAGATAATTACGAATCAAAAAAATATAAATTTGGTGAATGGATTGATTTTCCATTAGCTAAAATTCAAATTGGCCTTATAGAAAATGTATCAGAAGGAGAAATTCTAATTCAATTAAATACAAAACAAACCCTACTTGGGAAATATGCAGGTGAAAACCTTCAAGTTTGGCCGATAGATCAAACGTCTTCTATTCTTGGCTTAACCTTAAACACATCTCACCCGGTAAAAGGAGCGGAATACCTCAATAATTTAATGGAGGTATATATGGGAATGGAGCTGGAAGAAAAAAACAGGGTTTCAAAAAACACTGTGGACTTTATCGACAAACAAATTTCAGGTGTGGCTGATTCCTTAAATTATTTTGAGACCAGCTTAGAATCTTTTAGAAGTAAGAATAAAACTTATAACATTGAAGCGGAAGGAAGTTCTGTTTATAAAGAAATAACCGAACTAGAAAGACAACTCTCTCAAGAAAAATGGAAAAGACAATATTTCACAAATTTACAAACCTATCTAGTAAGAGAGAGTTATGATCAAATCATAATACCGTCAGGAATCGGAATAGAAGATCCGGTATTAAATAATCTTATCCAAAATTTAATAACTCTTCAGGAAGAAAGGTCTTATTACTTGAGCACATTAACCGAAGCTTCTCCTTTGGTAAGTGGTGTTACCAAGAAAATTGAAGACAACACTACCTTGCTGTTAGAGGTATTAAGGAATATTAATAATAACACTCAAAACCTGATTGAAGATTTAGAAAACAGAATACAGACTGCAGAAAATCAATTTACCCGGTTACCAACCACCCAACAAGATTTAATTAAAATAGAAAGAGGATTTACACTAAATGAAAGCATTTACACTTTTCTGTTACAAAGAAGAGCTGAATCAGCCCTTGCAATGGCTTCAAATACACCCTCAAGTAGGATTGTAGAATTTGCACAGCCATCTGACCAACCCATAATTGTAAAAAAAATAGCTATATACATCATAGCTTTATTTGTGGGTTTAGCTTTTCCAATTGCAATTTTCAGCACATTTATCCTAATGGAGACAAAGATAAAAGACCCGGCTGAATTGGATGAAGAATTGGCAGTTCCATTATTGGGAAAAATTTGCAAAAGTAAAACATTGGGGCAATTAACTGTATTGGAACAACCACGATCTGTAGTTTCAGAAACTTTTAGATCATTGAAAACCAATATCAGCTTCGTTATCCCTAAAGATAAGCAAATAACAATGGCGATTTCTTCTACAATATCCGGTGAAGGAAAAACATTTACAGCGATTAATCTGGCTTCAATTTATTCACTGAATTTAAAAAACACCCTTTTAATAAGTTGCGACATGTTTAAACCTAGCACTTTAAAGGATTTTAAATTAAAAGGTAAAAAAGGTCTTTCGAATTTTCTGAGTGAGCAAGTAAACAATGTAGATGATATCATACAGCCCACCAAATTCCCATTATTTAGCATCATTACTTCAGGAGAAACCCCACCAAACCCTTCGGACCTTTTAGCTTCCAGAAGATTTGGCCTTCTAATGGAAGAGTTGAAAAATAAGTATGACGTTATCATATTAGATACCCCTCCTGTCGGATTGATCAGCCAATCTTTTGAACTTTTGAAACAGGTAGACTTGACCCTTTATGTGTTGAGGTACAACTTTAGTAAGAAAGAATACATTAACGACATTAATGAGATTAAAATGAAAAAAGGCGTTAATAATATTTTTGCAGTTCTCAATGATGTATCAGATAAACACCTAACTTATAAAGGGTTGAATTACGGATACTACGAAGAATCGGGGAGCAAACAACATAAGTTTAAAAAACTCTTTGGAAGAAACAATGCCGCACTATAACCTTAATTATAGGTTAAAGTTTGGGTTTTAAATCATTTAAAATTTCAAATGTTTATTACAAAGAAACCATTAAAATTTTATTTGGAATGAAGGCATTTTTTCTTTTAATTGAATTGGCTATCCCTTTATTTTTAGGTTATATAATCTGGAAAAAAGGACAGCTTTCTATATTATATATGCCTGTAATATTTTTTTGCTATGCATTCATAGACAGGAATTTATCTGCTGCCATAAGCTATTTGATATATGCCGTTATTATTGGTTTTTTTATTTTCAATAATCCATTATTCATAAAACGAAATATTTTTGCTGTCATACTTATCTTATATTATTTCTTTTTATTACCTAATTCAAGGGATTTAGCGGAAGTTAGACCGATATTCTTTGGAGCCATATTGGTATTCTTTTTTGTGCCATTATTATCTGAGGTCTCTAGAAAATATTCAAGAGAACAACTTTTCGGAGCATTAAGTGAATCGGCACTCATCGTTCTAATTCTTTTTATTATCAATGTAATTCTTTCAACCATATTTAGGTACATGCCTACCGGCACAGGTTACTATGGCACTACTTCGGGACTTTTATATGGATCACTTTCATTAGACAACCTTAACATCCTCCCATTTGCAGGCTATATTGTCGTTCGCAGAGGAGTTAAAGACAAAAATTTAATATTCCTCATGGTGTATTTGGTGGCCGCATTTTTCATCCTTCTCACTTTTAGAAGAACAGTAATGCTATTAGTCGTATTGGCTCCCATGTTTGTGATGGTGGAATTATTAAACTTTCGCCAATTTTTCGAATTTCTCAAATATGGATTTATCATTACCATAGTTAGCAGCCTGGTAATTTATCAAACAGGCTTTTTAGATGCTTTTTGGGAGCGGTATGAAAATCGTAAATTAGATGAAAGAGGACTTGAAAAAGAACCTAGGCTCATGGAATTTGAGATGATATACAAGGACATGTTTGTATATTACGATTACAGCCCATGGTTTGGCTATGAGCTTTTTGCCTCACATGGGAATTATGGAAAAGGCAAACTAGGCACGAGAAGTTTGCACACAGACTTCGGAACTATCATGCATGCGAGTGGGATCATTGGATTCACATTGTATCTGCTAATGGTTTTTACAGCCTTTTATTCAGTTTGGAAACGTACTAAAACTAGGGAAGATTATCTCCGTATTTTATTTATCTCAATGGCCTTCGTGATTTTTTTCATGTCTGGAAGGTGGCACACCATCTCATCAATGGCCCTCATGTATGGATTACTATACATTCCTTTGGGAAAAAACCCCAAAAAACCACCTAATTTAAATTTCATTAAGGTTCCATCATTGAAATTGGCACCTAATAACCATGTGCTAATAAAATAATGGCAAAATTAAGCTTCTCTTGAATTTCTCAATAGCCCATAGACCTCCCGCTTTTTTATTTAGTTAAAAACTGATTATAAACTATTTATATGAAACCTGTTATTTTACTCGGAATGCCTAGAAGTGGGACTAAACTATTACGTTCCTTTTTAAATCAGCACCCTAAAATCAACATTCCTGATAACGAAAGTTACCTAATCCATAATTCCATTCGGAAATTTGGTGAAGCCTATGATTTTGGTGTTTTAAAAAACAGGATTAAATACTTTGAATTCCTAACAACAACTAAATTTTACGACAAATGTAAGGCAGACGGACTTCATTTCACCTTCGAAGAATTTGATAAATTGCTATCTGTATATGATTGGCAACATGTATTTAAATTAATTTTTAATTATTATGGGCCTAAGGGTTCAAACCATAAATATTTATGGGGCGATAAATCTCCGGGTTCGTTTTCCCAATTAAAGTATATTCATCAAATATTCCCAAATGCCTACGTCGTTCATATTGTGCGAGACCCTAGGGATTATTGCTTGTCTGCAAAAAACGCTTGGGGAAAAAATGTGTTCAGATCGGTTCATCGATGGAATCTTGAAATAAATTATTATTCCAAATTAGTCAATGAATTATCGATCAATTGTATCAATATCAAATACGAAGACCTAATCGATTCCCCAATCGAACAATTAGAAAAAATATGTGAATTTCTTAATATTGAATACCCACCAGGCTTGGAAAACCTACAAAAAACTGTCGAAAACATAGGGTCGACAAAAGGCAAACCCACAGTAATCAAGGGAAATAAAGATAAATACATTAAAGCATTTAATCCGAAAACCATCAACAAATTGGAGGGGATAGGTAAAGAGGGCATGGAGTCTATGGGATATTCTATTAATTATCAAGGCAAAAGCATTAACCTGAACCCAATTTACCTTACATACGCATCAGTCATGGATGGTCTACACTCCTTACGATTTCATGTAAAAAATAAAGGCGTTTTGAAGGGGGTTTCCTATTACAGTAAACTACATGCCAATAAAAGATGAGCCAACTTCTATTAAAAAAAGTATCGTTTTTAGTCAAAAACTAAAATACTATTCTAATTAAATTCCTCCTATGAAAATATTAATCGACATCAAACATCCCGCCCAACTCAATTTGTTTAAAGGCTTGGCAAAGGAGCTTGTGATCTCAGGATGGACAGTGATAATCTGTTACCTAGATCGAGGTAAACTTCCAAAAATTATTGATAGGGAATATGCGGAATTTAATCGAATAAAAGTAGGAAGCAGTAAAGGTACTAAATGGTCCATATTTTGGAATGGGAATGTTATGCGAACCACCTCTTTTTTAAAAATGATAAATCAAGAGAAGTTCAATATTTGTATCTCAGCTAGCAGTGCTCCACTGGCCTTAGCATGTAAAATTACAGGGACACCACTGCTTCAATTTTATGATGATCCAGAAAGGAAAACCATCAACAAGATCAATGCAAATCTCTCCACGAAAATATTTTTCCCTCCGATAGTAGAACAAAATAAGCATGTGGAAATATTCGATTGCCTAAAAGAGTGGAGTTACTTAAGCCCATCCTATTTTAAACCAGATAAAACTGTATTAGAAAAATACGGACTCAAACCTAATGAATATGTATTTGTAAGAGAAGTAAGCAATAAATCCTTTAATTACTATAATCAGGAAGATGCTATTATTTGTAGTATTTCCGGTCAAATTAATAAGAACATTCCTGTTTTACTTTCCTTAGAGGATAAAAGCATTAAGGATAAATTTCCTAACAATTGGACCATTTTGGAAGAGCCTATTGCCGACATCCATTCACTAATTTATTTCTCAAAATTGATGGTTTCTTCCGGGGATAGTATGGCAAGGGAAGGGGCCATGTTAGGTATTCCAAGCATCTATTGTGGGATTAGGGAAATGAAAGCGAATCAATTATTAATTGACAAAGGAATCTTAGAACATTGCCCGGTAGAAAAGGCAGTAAAACCCTTTAATGATTATATTTCTTCTGAATTTGACCAAGAAAAACAGATTAAAATCAGGGAAAACCTACTTAAAGAATGGGTTGATATGAATCAGTTCATGATGTCACAAATTTTAAAATATAAAAAATAAAAATATGAAGATTTCAGTTTTCGGATTAGGCTATGTTGGCTGTGTAAGTCTAGGATGTCTTTCAAAAAATGGACATGAAGTAATTGGTGTAGACATTAACCCTTTAAAGGTGGATCTTATTAATAGGGGTTTACCCACAATTGTTGAAAAAGACATTGATCAAATCATTAAGCAGGAGTTTAACAAGGGGAAAATATCTGCAACAGTTTCTGCTTCTGAGGCCATCAAAGCTACAACACTAAGCATTATTTGCGTAGGCACCCCTTCTTCACCACATGGGCACCTTAATCTTAATTTCATTTACAAGACAGCCGAACAAATAGGTGAAGCCTTAAAGGAAAAAGAAGATTTTCATGTGGTAGTAATCAGAAGTACCGTATTACCCGGTACCAATCAAAAAATTGGAGAAATAATAGAATCTTTTTCCGGAAAGAAAAGAGGTGAAGGTTTTTCAGTGGTTTCAAACCCTGAATTTCTTAGAGAAGGATCTGCCGTAAAAGATTATTATTCCCCAGCTGTAACGGTAATAGGAGGTGACCATAACGAAGCTTTAGAAACAGTTTCATCCCTGTATAAAGATCTAGGCAGCCCAATTGAGATAACGGGAATAGAAGAAGCAGAAATCATCAAATACGTTAATAATTCTTTTCATGCATTGAAAATCTCCTTCGCCAATGAAGTTGGAAATATTTGCAAATCTTTAAATATTGATTCGCACAATGTAATGGAGATCTTTTGTAAAGACACACATCTTAATATATCTCCAGTCTATTTTAAACCCGGTTTCGCCTATGGAGGGTCTTGTTTACCGAAAGATTTAAAAGGATTGGTAACTTTGGCCCATGATCAATATTTATCCACACCAGTTCTTAATGCTATCCATGAATCCAATGAAAATCAAAAAAGAATTGCATTTGAATTAATCAATAGAACAGGAAAAAGAAATATTGCACTAATGGGACTGTCCTTTAAAGAGGGAACAGATGATTTAAGGTATAGCCCTTCTGTCGATATTTCTGAGAAATTAATTGGAAAAGGTTTTAAACTTTCTATTTATGACAATAATGTACATATGTCTAAACTAGTTGGCGCTAATAAACAATTTATAGATCAACACTTACCCCACCTTTCTGAATTGATAACTAATGACCCTAAATTGGCATTGGAAGACGCTGACATTGTATTAATAAATCACAAGAATTTTGATCCAAAACCTTATATGGACCTTTTATCTAAAAAGGATATATTGATAGATTTAGTAAGGATTCCAGAATTGGAAACTCTCCCTAATTATGTAGGATTGTGTTGGTAAATTACTAGGACTAAAAAATAATTTAATTAAAATTCGTTTCTAGACATTTGCTTCCAATATGATTGTGAAGCAAATGTCATTTCCTTATCAATTTAATATTTGCAACTTATCAAAGTTAGGCAAGGGTCGATAAATAGATCTTTTTCAATTTTTCTGCAACTAAAGGGAGGTCTAATTTTAGATTAATAAGCCTTTCCCTTCCCTTGCACTCTTTCATCTCAACCACGGTTTTGATTTTTTCAGCAAGCTCAACATGATCAAACCCAGTAATTGCATAACCTTCAGTGTCTTCCAATAAATACCGTACATCCCCTACATCCGTGAATACTCCTTTGCAATTGCATGCCATCCCTTCTTTCACCACATTAGGGGATCCCTCTTCATAAGAACACATCACTAATACATCCACAGAATTTAAGTACTGAAATACTTGATGATGTGGAATCGGATATGGAGCAATAATTTCAATATTGGCTTTATTTAATTCCCCTCTTGCCTTTTCCAAAAGTTGATAATTTTTTCTGGGATCATTATGATTTCCTAAAAACAATGCATATTTCTGATTTTCGATCAAGCCTAGCTCTTTTCTAAAATCATGATCTACAGGATAAAACTTATTAATATCTACTCCATTCGGCAAAACTTTTGATTTCTTTTTTTGCCAAACAAACTTTTCAATATTAGGGGATTTTGAAACAATTCTTTTTGTGAAAGGCTGAATTAATAAAGTTAATAAGGTGAAATAATTGAAATAAAGCCGTTTTTTTTTGAAATCACGAATTCTTCCATAGGCATCAGTTCCCATCAATGATAAAATGATTGGAATATTGGGGAAAGATAGTACGGCCACCCAAGCCGATAAGGTAAAGTGAGCATGAATTAAATCATAATCAGAGTCCTTCAATAGTTTCTTTAATGGGCCAATATTTGAAATATAACCTTTCAATCCCTTTCCCGAAACTTTAAAATAATCAACTTCAACATTTTCATTATTCAAAGAATCTCCCTGAACCTTAATAAAAGGGGCAACATCAAAATTTTTGAGATTCCCCGAGGAGACAAATAATACCTTAAGTTTTTTGTCTACAATCGAATCTTTATTTTTCATCAAGATCATTCTTTACTAGGCTAAATTAACACTCTACTTTTTATTCAATAATATAAAAACTATAATTGAAATATAAAATACCATACAAATAAATTCTAATTATATTTACAATTCATTTCACTAAAAATACACATTAACAATATATTATAAATCACTATTAAAACGATCTTTACTTAAAAAAACATAACAAAAACTAACTATATTAATTATACAATTTAATCAATCTATTTATTTAATAAATTATCATAAATTTTTCTAATCTTTTTAGCAACAATTTTTGAATCCAGATCCAACTCTTTAATCCTATGCCTGCCAAGGCATGATTTCATTGCAATCACATGATGAATTGCATTTTCTAATTCCGCCTGATCAAGATTTATTACTGCATATCCTTTTACACCTTCTACAATTTTTTTCACATCACCTACATCAGTAAATACACCCTTACAATTCGATGCCAGTGCTTCTTTAACTACATTAGGAGAACCTTCTTTTACAGAACACATTACCAAAACATCAACTGTGGAGAGTAATTTCACAACTACTTCATGACTCACGGGATAAGGATTAATTATTTCAATTTCAAATTGCTCTAATTTTTCCTTTAGCCCCTCCAACAGTTTAAAGTTCTTATTAACATCATTGGGATTACCTAAAAACAAGACATACTTCTTATTAGGATTAAGCCCTAGTTCTTTTGCAAAACTTATCCTCTCTCCATCAAATTTACTCAAATTCACACCATTAGGTAAAATAGTGCTCTTATTCTTTCTCCATACATGTCGCTCAATATTTGGGGATTTTGAAATAATAAAGGAAACAAAAGGTTGAATCAAAATTGTTAAAAATGTCAGGTATTTGTTATAGATTTTAACCTTACTAAATTTTTTCAACCTGCCAAAAGCATCTGTTCCCATTATCGATAATACAATTGGGGATTTGGGGAAAGATAAGACTACTACCCATGCTGATAAAGTGAAGTGTGCATGGATTAGATCAAACTTTTTATTTATTAAAAACTTCTTAAGTTCTGAAATATTTCTTAAATATCCGACTATCCCCTTACCTCTTATTTTAAAATAAGTGACATTAATATTTTCTGATTTTAAGGATTCGCCTTGTATTTTTATAAAAGGAGCAATGTCCAATTTTTTCATGTTCCCCGAAGAAACAAAAAGCACCTCTAACAATTTTTCTTTATTATCATGATTAATTGGTTCAGAATTGATATCAGTTGAGGAAGATGTAACTTGATCTCCAATTAAATTTAAATCATTAAAAAAATTTTTCATCAGAAGTAAATATTATCAACCATTCCACTATAATTTCACCTTAACCATCTAACTTTTAGTATTAACACTTTAAATTTATGTTCTAATAAACGATAATTAATTTTCGGTAAATTATAACTTAAATTAGTTGGCTTGTTTATTTTGAATCAGTTCACCTATCAATTAATCCTAAAAGAGTATTATAGTACAATCAATCTTTCTACATAAAATAACGCATACTTTCAAGCTTTTGTTTTGCAGGGGCACTTATTAACCAAAGCATTATTCTTTAAAGTCAAGTTTCCGTAAAAAGGACTTGTACTTTTAGTCAGATTCTATCCTTTTGTCAGGTAATCAATTGAACCTAAGCACTGAAGCTTTTCTAAAATTAATACAATTTTTGGTATTATTATCCAAAGTCGTATAATTTTAATCCAAATTATATTTAAATAGCCATAATGGATGGAAACTTAGAAAAAATGTCATTCGAAAACCGTAACAAAATACTGATTTTGTAATTTTGCTATTCTTTTCCAAAAATTAAATTAACCATAGAATAATAAACTCCTTGCCAAATATTAAATTCCCAGCGCTTCCAAAAGCTTTAATGTATCGGTATGTAGCCTAATATCTCTAGCAATTCAACTTTCTCCTAAAATTAAATTCTGAGTTAACCATTTATTAGTTCCAATAAATCTAGCATTTTCAGTAGAAATAAAGCAGGAATTTTAACCAAAGACAAAGTTAATACAGCTTAATGCCTAATAAATAAATTTTCAACTTGATAAAATAAAACCAAATTGTGTTAAAAAACTTTAAGGGTATTTTTATGCCAGACACCTACCATTCGGCATATGTTTTCAGCTTTTGACGCCCCTTCCAATATCCCTATTCTAGGCAATTCAAACTTCGAATTTAGGCTTTGAGCGCTCAAATACTCAGGTTTATTGGAAAAACCAATTTCAAAATTTTCTTTTTCCAAAGCATTAATTTCACGGACACCATAATCTCCGTTAGGATATGCAAAAGTATCTATTTGATAATTTATCCAAGTGAATATATTTCTCCTATTTATCGAAATTTCCAATTCCAATTCCTCATCGCTACATTTGGGTAAAATAGGATGAGTATGACTGTGTCCTCCTATGTTAATCCAAGGAGAAGCAGCGATTGATTGAATTTGAGAAACAGTCATGGCTTCTCTAGGCATTTTTATTTGCTTTTTAATTTCAGTAATCACCGCCATTCTTTCTGCATTGGGGACGTTTTTCAACATTTTAGATGAGAGATAACCCAAACCTAATTTTTTAGCTTTCTTCGCATAACTAAACCAATAATTCCCCGTTTCAATGGCTTCTGTAGGAATAAAGATTGTGATTGGTATTTTATTATTAATGGCCACCTCTGCAACATTCTCATAGTTAGAGGCCCACCCATCATCTGCGGTTAATAGAACTGCTCCTTTGGGAAAGGACATTGATCCATTTATTATTTTCTTTAGGTCATCCACCCCAATAAACTTAAATCCATTCCTATTAAACCATTTAATAATAAATTCAAATTCCTTCTTAGAGGGATTATGAAAATAAATTGATAAAATAAAATCTCCTTTTAAAGCTTTCTTTTTCGCTCGATTAACTAAACCAATCAAAATGAAAAACTGGGCTACAAAATAGGCTAAAACATTTCTAAATTTAAATTTCATTATGTTAATCTTAATATAAAACTATACATTTAACCTTAATTTAAGGTGGTTTTTCAACTTTGTTTGGCTAGAACATAACTGAAGTTGAACAGGAAATGGCACATCAACTTTTTTTATTACTGAATACAATAAACAATGTGTTACTGAAAGGTATTGGCTTTGGTAGTAAGAAAAAGCCATTACCCCGGAATTTAAACTTTTGCCTTGTGGGGAGGAAAGTTCCCCTAAGCTTACATTGGTAGGAATGTACCAAAGAACGGCGCATAAAGAATTACCACTCATAAGACAGAAAAAACTATGCCCTAATTCTATCCTTTTCATGCAATCAAATAAAAATTCCTTTCTTGTAATGATCCCCAAAGACTCATCAAAATTCAATAAATCAGCCATTTTGTTTTCGCTAAATTTAAACACTTTTTGCAATCCTTCTTTACCTATAGAACTTAGGGTAAGGTAAGTCTTAGACCGAGAACTAAAAACCCGATTCATACCATCGAATTCAAAAAATTTCAAACCTTTTTTTGACAATAAGTTATACTTTTTTTTACCGTTTTGAAATTGTTGAGCAATTTTAAAAGACTGATAATTCTGTTTCAAAAGACCTTTAAATAAGCTTTTTAATTTATCCTTTATCGCTTCGTTAAGTAATTCTTTTTTCACTTTTATGGGAGACAAATACTTAAATTCATAAGCCACCTGTGAACAGTTGGATAATATTTCCTTATAACCTTTTACTCCTCCTGGAGTTAAATCAAAATATTCAATCCCTGATCTTCCCAATTCGATTCCAAGCATTAGAAAATGCAATATCCCAGGAGAATATTTGGAATAAAAGGGGGAATGTGAATTAATTCCCTGCAAATGAACCATTTCCTTTCCTGCAATGCCGGCATTCGAAGCAATTATCTCATCATCCAATTTTAATATACTCACGTGTAAAAGTCCCAATTCAAAAAGCCGAATAAGAAAATCTTTTCTTTCAATTTCGTATTGAAATGTTACTTTATCATACATGGCTCCTTTTCTAAAATCACTTTGTATGATTAAATCATCAAAGATTTTCAAGAATTCATCAATAGTAGAAATAACTGCAAAATTTAGACTCCCTTTTCTTTTCAACCTATTAACCTTCTCCTTGCGATTTTTTTTCTTCAACTCTTGGGCCAATAATTTTTCATTACTCACCATTAAAGGTTGGAGATGGGTTTTTAAAATTACTTCTTTTTTCCACTTTGACTCCTTGTTAAATTGCTCAACAGGAGATCTCGGCGGTAAATATTTTAAAACAAATGGCTTATTCGGAAAAACCCTTTTAATAAGCTTTAATGAAGATTTGAGAATAAAATAACTATCTTCTGTAGTCGAAAGCCAAACCTGATACTCCGCCTGATTGGTCCCCGCTGCGGTAATCTCCCCTTTGTTATTAATTGTTAAGGTAAACAACCCATTAAGTTTATACCCATCCCAATCCGTTAATAAGATTGGAGTGTATTTATTATATATGGTATACCATGTTAAAACAAATTCCTTACTTTGAAATACCGTAGCCCAAGGGCAAAGACCTAAGAGTCGGTCCCACGCTTCTAAAAATTTTTCATCTTTAAATAAATCGTTTGCCTTCTCACCTAAGAAAATTTTCATCCCAATTCGTTATTTGCTTAAGTTTAATGAAAAGCAGCTAGTTTTACCAATCTATACCTCTAAATTTTAGATACATTGGGTGAAATTTTTCCTACTTATTTATTAAAACGATTAGAATTTTCTATGAAGTTTTCGTGAAGTTTAAATATCCTTTCAATTTTAATAGCCATCGCAAATTATCTGTTTAATGAATAGAGAATAGATGTACCAGTTTTTAAAACCTCTTCCTTATATGCTGCTACCACTGGATGACTGTAATAATCTTCATTAATTACAAGAGCTGTTTTATTGTCTGGTGAATTGCCAATGGTCTCATGAAACCAAAGACAGAATAATAATTTGTTATCATCAGCCCAAGAAATAAATTTTTCCCCAGCTTCCACTTTTTTAAAAGCATTTGAAAGAAAGTCCCACCTAGAGGTACCCAAATCATCGTTATACAATAACAAATGCTTGATATTATTGGTCTCCAAATCCATAGGCTTTTTAGATTCCTGTAACAGTTTTACCTTTTTTCCAACTATCCTATTTTTGAAATCTTTCGCCTTCAATTTAATGAAGTGCTTTGAACGTTTTACCTTTAAATTGAAATCCATGGATCGAACTCCTCTAGACAATAACAAGGCATGAAACTTTTTTCGAATGTCTATTTTAGTTTTAAAAAATGGATCCTGACTTATCGTAAGTTCATAAACTTTATCAGCATTGGAGGCCATTCTCTCTTTGTATCCATCTCCTCCCGGTGAAAGGTCAAAATATTCAAAACCTTGCTCTTCTAAGTATTTTCCCAATACAAAAAGGTGAACTAATCCGGGCGAATGTTTGGAATAAAAAGGAGAATAAGTAATTAAGCCTGATAAGTGCATCCACAATTTTGATTTCATACCTATAATGCAAGAAGTGATAACATCATCTAATTTTAACACCGATACATGAAGTAAATCTTGCCTAAAAAGGGATATAAAAAGGGAACGCCTTAACGGGTTAGACTCTGAAGGTGTTTTATTAAACAATGCACCTTGTCTAAAATCATATAGAACCATAACTTCATCATACACCTCAATGAACCTATTGATTTCATTAATTTCTTCAAAATCCATCTTTCCTGCCCTCCTAAACCGATTGTACTTTGCTTTTAAATGTCTTTTTTTCATAACATCCTTAAATTTTGGATGCGACATTTGTAATAAAGGCCTATGATACTCTTGAATTACACTGACCTTTTTCCATTGGCTATTTTTATAAATCCAGGATAAGCTATTAAAAGAGGGAACAAACCGAAAAATTATTTTACAGTTAGGATAATCTTTAAGAATAAGACTCCATGCTTCAGTCAAAAATCGTTCATCATCGCCTTCTTTTACAAGCCATGTTTGGTACTCCGCATCGTATTCGCCCACGCCTACAATCTTGGCTTGATGTCTTTTTATGGTTCCATTTGGCTCTTTTTTAACTGCTAGAAAAACAACGGCATTTAAATTAAAACCTGCTTCATCGATTGCAATCAATGGAAGATATTCTGAGTATTTAGTTTGATACCAGGATTTAATAAAAATAGGATTTTGGAAAACAGTGGTCCCGACGCTTTCCTCAAACAGGATAGTGAGCCTTTCTATAAAAGCCGGATCTTCTAATAAATTTAAAACCTGTTGCCCTTTAACTAGTCGTATGTTTTCTTGATTCATTACTTGCATTTAGATTATGGCATTATAAAGGAACAATTATTACACTTCCGTTCTTATGTGTTTTAGTTTACTTGTCTTCATAGGGGGCACAAATACCAATAATAAATCAAATTCAAGCATACTAATACATCTTTTGCTAACTTTGGTTTAATGGAATTTTTTTATGGATTTAATACTTCTTCATATAACTTCAAAAAGTTCTCCCCCATTTTTTGAATAGTAAAACAATCCTTTATTTTCCTTTGCCCTGCCTCTCCATATTTCATCCTTTTTTCAGGATGATCCAATAATTCAGTAATAGACATAGCTATTTCTTCATCTGTTTCTTGGGTAATTAAAACACCATTTTCACCAGGAACTATTAATTCCTTGGTTCCACCAGCATCATTGGCAATTACCGGCAATCCTAAGGCCATGTATTCTATTAAAGCATTAGAAATTCCCTCCCCATGCACTTTCTTATTTGAGATCAAGACGCCAATATCACAAGCATTCACTAAATCTTCTACATCATAAATAAGTCCTGTCATAATTAAATTTGGATGTCCATCGGCCAATTCCAGGCATCGTTGGTATAGGCTATTCTTTCCTTTATGATAGTAACCGGCTCCGATAAAGCTAACGTCATTTCGAATGGTAAGTATTTTTTTTGCAATTCTAAAAAACCTTTCATAATCTTTATTTTTAGAAAAAGTAGCTACCATAACTACTGCTAAGGGTGTATTTATATTGTATTTTTCTTTTGTTACTGATTGATCAGTCAAGTTTTTAAAGCGATTTAAGTTTACCCCATTGTAAATCACTCTGTACTTTCCCTTTGGCGGTTTATATGATGCTATGCCAGCAAAGGAATTGGATAAAATAACACTTGATTGCCAAAAATTTAGTTTATCAATAAATCTATTCTTTAAAGAAATATTAGGAGAGGCATTAGTAATCTGGCCATTTATCAAGGGAATATTTTTTATCATTCTAGTTGGCAAGACATAGAGTGTTTGCATGCGACCCCAAGTATGGATAAGGTCCGGCTGGAATTCAGAGGCTATTTCCAATAAAGCGTAGGGAAAGCTAATTACACCCAAGAACTTTTTTTTCTTAATGACTTTAAGGGGTATTTCAAGTTGTTTGAATGCCGGGAAATGTATATTATCTCCTGTGGTAACTACTATCATTTCATATTTTCCGGAGTTTTTCAGGAAAGTGAGAAGTTCCATAAATCTTCTTTCTTTACCTCCTGCCACAAGGGCTCCAATGAAAAATAAAATTCTCTTCATAAATAATACTGTTTTGATTTAACCCAAAAAGCAATAGATTTTCTATTACTTTATAAAATCTGGTCACGTAAACTCCCTATGAGCACCAACCTTAACTATTGAAACTTCTTAAAACCCCACCACCTAAGTTGAGTTAATTTATGGAACCTTAATCAATGAATCTTTACACGGATAAGTTAATAGAATTTGAGAAACATTTTGCAAGCATAATAAAATCAGATTATTTGGAGAAATAAGCATCGCAAGAATTAATAACATTAGTAAAGGCGATAAAATGGGTGATTTTGAAATGATTTAAGCACAAAATAACTCAATAGGTTATCTATTGCATAGATTCGGGTTTAATATATAAATTTCTCCCATTAAATGCACTGAACCACAAAAACAACTTAGCCACTACCTATCATACCATTACAGTAAAAACCATTCATATTGTATTTCTTACTATTGGTTTACTTCGGGCGTGGCATAGCACATTTTCTTCGCTTCATAAATCCCCAAACTAATTAGTTGACCTTAGGGAAATTCACAAAGACCGCCTCTAAATTACTCCAAGAGACGGTCTTTGATGTTATTATTGTTAAAATCTATTCTTCTATTACTCTTTGAAGAATTTGAATAAAGATTGCCTGCCATCTCTATTAATCAATAGTAGATGAATTCCCTGCGACAGGTAATATTTAGAAATATTAATTGATAGAACTTCATTTTTAATTTCAAATTCTCCATTCATCATTTGTACACCCTTCATATCAAAAAGATAAATCTGCACTTTACCTTCCAACTCACCAGGCATTACAAGGTTAATCACTTCATCTACAGGGTTAGGATAAATGCGGGTAGTCCACCCCATATCTACTTGATTAGACATTTCATCTAAGCCTATTTGATTCTCAGAAATTGCATTGAAATTCGGCATTACTCGAAGATTTTGACTTGGATTTGCAAGGTTTGCAATTTCACTTCCACTAAGAGCCCTTTTATAAAGTCTAATCTCATCGAGATCACCCTCCCACCTATTATTACCATATTTGGCACCTATTTGCAATTCTGTGGTGTTGGAATTAATCTGTAGGGGAAAATAGGTAGCTGAATTATCTTCCACGCCATTGATATAAATCTTAGACGTGGTTCCGTCAAATGTGACAGCCACATGAGACCATGTTTGACCATCGGCAATATAATTTCCATTTGAATTAATCCTATAGTCTGAACCACTGCTTTCTCTGTTAATTCTAAACTCAAGCTTTCCTGTTTCATAGATACTAAGCTCATACCCATCCGGTCCTGACTTTGAAAGGATTTGTTTTCTTTGAATCGCTGTAGGTTTAATCCAAGCTGCTATTGTAATTGCCTCATTGATATCAAGGGTTGAGTTATGTGGAACAGATGCATACCTATTAATAGACCCAGGCAACCTTAATGCTTGTCCCACCTTCCCTGGCACCAAGCTTATTCCTGAGGTATTTTGTATGGTTGCATCATTGCCCTTACCGGAATAATCTATCAAGGTATTACCGCTACCATTCTCCATGGTCCAATGACCAACTAAATCTTCGTCAATGGCCTCAGTTGTTGTAGTAAAATCCCATACCTGTGACCATGGGGAATCTCCTGCACTATTGGAAGCAGAGACTCTCCAGTAATAGGTAGTATTATAATCCAACTGAGGCATGGAGTAGGAAGTCTCCACTATATTAGATATTGTTGTCTCACCTATAGAGAAAGTAAGATCCTCTGCGAATTGTACAGTATAGCTATCTGCAAAATCTACAGGGTCCCAGGCTAGAATTATCCCTGATGGTTCAAGACCACTAATCCCACTGATAGGCATGGTTAACTGAGGAGAAATTGGCAATTCTGGAGACCCTTCGAAAATATCAAATATTTCCGAACCTGTTAAGGCTTCATTATAAACTCTAATTTCATCCAATTCTCCTTCCCATCTTTCTTCCCCATTTTTGGCACCAATCTGCAATTGGGATGAATTGGATATTATTTGAGTTGGGGTGTAGGCCACTGAAATATCCTCTAGCCCATTAACATAAATTCTGGAATTGGTTCCGTCAAAGCTGGCAGCAACATGCATCCATGTTTGGCCATCTGTTGGATAATCAGTATTAGAAAGCAAAGTATAATTATTACCTCCACTTTCCCTATTTATGCTAAATTCGATCTTACCATTTTCTAGGATACTCAACTCATACCCATCAGGCAAAGCTTTGGTTAAAATGCGTGCATTCCCTAGGCCTGACGGCTTAATCCATGCAGCTATCGTAATTCCTTCTGTAATGTTTAGAGAGGAGTTATCCGGCACCGCTCCATACCTGTCAACCAGCCCTGTTAAACTTAAAGCTAATCCTTCCTTGCCTGTCACCCATGTGATTCCGGAGGGATTGCCTAAGGTGGCATTGTTTCCTAAACCTGAATGATCAATAAGCATATTACCTGACCCCTCCTCCATTTTCCAATAACCTACCAGCTTAACAACCTCTTCGGTAGTAAAACTCCATACTTGTGACCAAGGAGAATACCCCTCTTCATTTGAGGCAATTACTCTCCAGAAATAAGTAGTATTCGATTTCAATTCCGGCAAGTTAAATGAATCATTAGAAAGATTAGTTTGCTCTATCAATGATCCTGAGAAATCCGGATATTCAGAAACTTGAATCCAAAATTCATCTGCTGAAGCAGGTGCTTCCCAATTCAAATTGAGATTTAGATTGGAAACACCTGTAGAAAAATTCTCAGGAAAAACAAGAAGTGGTGCTGTAGGTTCATTTGGAACGCTGGAGGTACCATTGAAAAGATCATTTACTTCTTGATTATTCAAAGCTCCTCGATACAGTCGGACTTCATCAAGATCACCTATCCATCGATTGTTTCCATATTTGGCTCCTATCTGTAATTCAGTAGTGTTAGAATTAATTTGTGACTGGGGGTAGGAATCAGAATTATCTTCTACCCCATTGATATAGATTTTTGAAGTAGTACCGTCAAAGGTCGCGACAACATGCATCCATGTCTCACCATCGCTGGGATAGTCTGTATTGGAATAAATCCTATAGTTGGTCCCACTACTTTCCCTGTTAAACCTAAACTCCACTTTACCATTTTCAACAATACTAAATTCGTAACCATCAGGACCGGACTTGGAAAGAATACGCTTTCTATAAACGCCTTCAGGCTTAATCCAAGCCGCAATAGTAATCGCTTCTGTAATATCCAAAGTAGGGTTATGAGGAACAGATGCGTACCTGTTTAATGAACCATTCATCCTTAAGGCTAATCCATCTATTCCACTTACCCATGAAATTCCAGAGGTGGATTGAAGATTGGCATTATTCCCATTTCCTGAATGGTCTGTTAATGTACTACCGCTCCCTTCTTCCATTTTCCAATAACCTACAAGTTCCGCACTTCCGGATATTACCTCTGCTGTTTTAAAGCTCCAAATCTCAGACCAAGGAGAACTACCATTTTGATTGGTAGCTGCCACTCTCCAGTAATAGGTTGTATTGGGTTGTAGCTCATCTACAGTGTATGAAACAGCTGAAACCCCAACCTCGTCGACCAGTAAAGCTGTAAATTGAGAGTTTTGAGAAACCTGAATGTTGTATTCACTTGCGGATCCTGAAGCTGTCCAACTTAAATTTAAGTTTAAATTAGACAAATTATCGGTGTTGTTTTCTGGTAAGGCAAGTACAGGTGTTGGCGGGGCTTCTGTGACAAGGGTTTCTCCATTGTATAAAGAAAAGATTTCCTGGTCATTTAACGCTCCATTATAAAGCCTCACTTCGTCAAGATCACCATCCCATCTATTATTCCCATATTTAGCACCAATCTGAAGCTCTGTTGTATTTGAATTAATTGTAACAGGGAAATAAGATGTTGAATTATCTTCCATTCCATCGACATAAATTTTAGATGTGGTTCCGTCAAATGTTACTGCCACATGCATCCATGTTTCGCCATCTGAGGAATAATCAGAACTAGAATAGAGCATATACTCTGTACCACTGCTTTCCCTATTGAACCGAAATTCCAATTTACCATTTTCAGAAATTGAAAATTCATATCCATCAGGTCCTGATTTGGACAGTATCCGTTTTCTATTTATTCCATTAGGTTTTATCCAAGCTGCGATAGTAATGGCTTCTGTGATATCCAGAGTGGAATTGTGAGCTACCGATGCATATCTATTTAAAGAACCTGTCATTCTTAGGGCCAATCCATCGACTCCGGTCACCCATGAAATCCCAGAATTATTTTGGATCGTAGCATTATTATTTTTCCCTGAATAATCAAGCAGGGTATTCCCACCTCCTTCTTCCATTTTCCAGTATCCAACCAATTCAGAGGAAGACAACTGGTCAGGAGCAGTTGTAAAGGACCATTCTGAAGACCAAGGTGAATCTTCTTCTGCAGTATTGGTAGCTGCTACTCTCCAATAATATTCAGTGTTTGAAAGCAGTGTGGGAGTAGTAAAGTTTGTTCCTGAAATATTTTGGTCATTGACTACGGTCGTAGAGAAATCTGAATCCAATGAAATTTGTACTTTATAGGTTGAGGCAAAAGCTTCTTCTTCCCAACTCAGTACTAAAATTCTTGAATGATCGATAGATCCATTTGCCGGGCTTACATGCACAGGAGCAGCAGGCACACCTATTGCTGTTTCTTTGGTTGTAAAACTTCTTACCTCTGACCAAATTGATTCACCTTCTTCATTGGAAGCAGCAACTCTCCAATAATAAGTCGTTAGATCTTGAAGTTCGGGCGTAATAAAAGAGGTTTCTGTTATACCTTGAGCATCAGTAATGGTGGTAGCAAAGTTTGAATTAATCGAAATCTGCACTCGGTATTCAGTCGCTAAAGGTTCACTTTGCCAACTTAATTCCGAAATATTATCAATATTAGTAGCTTGATTTTCAGGTGAAATTATTGACGGTGCATTTGGAATAACTCCCGGGATATACCCTTCGATAGGAAACTCAACAATTGCACCCTCGCCATACTCCACCACCAATTTAGCATCAATGTTTTCTTTGGACCCATTATAGTTTAAGTGGATCGGGTTGGAGCTATTGGCTATCAATATTGAGTGAATAAATGGTTCAGTTACGAATTCAAAATCAGAAGCATCGGCTCCTTCCACATGCATTTCCCTAATATAAATTGCTTGATTTCCTCCCGAAACATCAAGAGTTGTCACTATTTGCCCCTCACTATTGACTTTTAAATTTTCTGCAGTAGCTATTGTACTTCCTGACAAAGACTGGCCTTTTGGATTATTTATTCCTAAATATTCCATATTTTTCTGATTTCCTCCTCCTCTTTTCGGGGAACCTCCTGTGACAAATAATCCATTTCCTGAAACAATCATTTGGGTGCCATGCCTAGGGAAGTTCAATTCCAACCCATTGGACCAGGATTGGGTAGTTGGGTTAAAGATTTCAGTAGTAGTTAAAGCGTCGGTTGAATTAGATAGCTCGCCTCCGGCAATAACCAGTTGTTCATTAAAATTCGCTGCAAAGGCTGCCCCCCTAGGTGTTGGGATATTTAGAGAACTTGGTAAAGTGGACCAGGTTTGGGTATCAAAATCAAAAACATCCACTTCTGGGACCAAAGGAGCAAATACTCCTTCAACTCCTCCGGTCAATCTCCCCCCAGCTGCGTATAATTTATCACCAATCACTACCCCATGAAAATGATCCCTCGGCCTTGGAGCATTTGGAAGAATAGTCCAAGTACCCGTAGCAGGGTCGTATTCATCAAAATATGGAACATACCCGTCGTTATGACCGGATGTATTGCCACCGATTAAATAAAATTTATCATTATACATGACCAAGCCTGCTGACCCACGTCTTCTTCCCTGGGGTATTTCAGGTCCCTTGATATATTCTTCGTTTACAGGATCAAATATCCAGATATTTGAAGCCGGGTTTTCATTAGGGTAAGCATTATCCACAAAAGCTCCTATAACCCAGATATACCCCATATAACTAATGCCTTGAAAATGGTTGAAGCTATGGGGAGCTACAGAATCCAAAAAACTCCATGAATCCGCTTCAAAATCATACTTATCAATTCTTTTAGAATTTTCTCTTCCACCTAATAAATAAAAGAACTTCCCTACTTGGACAAAGGCATTTTCATGTCTTGCAGTATAATTTTGGTTTTCATTTAAGATTTTCCAATTTTGTTGTTCAATTGTCCAAGTGAAGTTAAATAATTCAACGTTTTGAACGGGATAATTGGAGTCTTCTATTTGTATTGTTATTTGATAAGGAGAACCCGCAACAGCACTTTCATCTACGGTACCATAAATCCTACCATTAACCTCTTCTATGTCGATTCCTGGTGGTAAGTTGGAAGCAGTGTAATATAGAGCCCCTACTCCACCTTCCGCCATGATTCTTAAAGTCCCATCCAATACCTCTCCTACACTACTCAACTGATCTTCTATTTCTTGAATGATAATAATCGGGTCGGATACCTGCGTCCCCGAAATTTCAATGGCATGAACAATTGGATTCCCTGTTTGTTTAACAAATTCAATATCCAGTACACCATCTGTAACAGTGACAGGGATTTGCTCCATCCCACCAACTCCATGACCAAATTGGACAACCAAGTCAAGGTCATCTAACGCTAGTGCATCTTCAATTTTAACATCAAAAACTCTTGCCCCAACAGTAGAACTTTCATTGGAGCCATTTCCCATATATAAATTAACATTATATTCCCCATTGGTCACAGGAATGCTATAAACCATATTTTCAGAACTTGAATTTTCTCGTGCACTACCAAATATTTCGGAATACGTATTACTGTTGATATAAGAAGGAATCGATGAATGCTTATTTTGATAATCAAAAACAGTAGATTTAGCTGTACCCACATTGACAGTATACCCTTCGCCTTCATAGGCTCCATCCATAATATTTTCATTCCAATTAGGCGATGCACCCTCTCCGGAAACAGCTTCACCCCCAGCATTTACCCTATACAAAATCTGTTCTGCAGGTATAACTTTTACCATAAAAGATTGCTCCGCAAAATAGCCATCCTGATCAGTAGCGCGAAGAACAATCTCCGTAGAGTCTGGTTGGTTCGCAAAAGTCAATGTAAGTTGACTTCCTGAAATAGTAGCTCCAAAGGCAGAATTGCTATTTGTTAGGCTAAAGTTGAGATTTTCAACCCCATTATTATCATTAAAATAGTCTGTTAAATCGTATATTTTATCCGCTGCCCCAACCTGTTTTGTAAGATTCAAAAAGTTATTAATTGGGTAAGGTTGATCTGCAGTTACCTTAAAATAATCATAAGTTGCCATAAATTCTACACCTTGTTGAGCTGATGTCCCAAATACCCCAATGGCCAAAGGAAGAGAATTGTCTGTCACTATATTTAATAAAGGTTCACTAAGAACTTTGGTTCCTAGACTAATAGATGGACGATTTCCTATCTGGATGATTGGTTCTACCACTCCAAATACCGAAGAAACTCTTAAAATAAACTCAACCTTTTCATTTGAATTAGGCCTATCTTCCTCCTCTATCTGAAGCATAAGCGGATTGGGGTCCGGAACATCATCAACTTCCAGCGCCGCCACAATATGGGTTTTGGTAAACACAAATTTCAAAAAGTTCTCTTGCGTACCATCTCCTATTTGAATTCCTAATTCTCCATTATGATCGATATTGTAAAACATTTGAGGCCCATCTAAACCAAGAAGGCCTGCCTTGATCAAAAACTCACCGGTTTCTAAACTCACATTAGCCCCCATTTGAAAGCCCTTGTCCTGATTGTTTGAAGACCCGTTGGCTGTGCCACCTGTAACTGCAATTTGGATGGCACCGGCAGCTCCACCATAGATATCATTTGGTAATGGGCCTTCACCTAAAACATCCAACCAATTTAGCCAATTGGGATTGGCTTCGCCATTATTCATCAAACCTGTTAAGCCTAACCCTAAATAACCAAATGGCCTACCTAGTTCATCTGTATTGTCTGAAAACAATTCGTTATCAATTGGAAGATTGGTAGGGTTCCCCAATTGGAAGGGATCAGCTTCATCCATAACACCATCATCATCATCATCCATGTCATTAAGATCAGAAATAAGGTCACCGTCAAAATCTGTAGGAATGGAAGCTCCTGAACAATAGTCTGTCCCATTGTCAATTTCATCTTGATTGGTAAATCCATCATTGTCATAATCTGCATCAGGGTCAAATAATGGATCACTTGAGTCGGGGCAGAAAGCCAAATCGGCAGGGGTAAAAATACTAATCCGATCATCAAATGTGGCCACCCAAATGGTTCCCGGGAAAATTTCATCATCCCCATTTGCAGTAATCCCTAAAGCATTACCACCATTAAGATTCCATTTATTTTCATAAAGGTCATCCAATGACCCATCAGGGTTTAGAGTTACCAAGTGAAGTCTTCCTCCATTTCTTCCGGCAATTATAGCACCCTTAATCGCACCTCCGAACGCCGACGAAGTATATTCTGCTATTGCATTGGTATTGATTGGCCACATTGTGACGATTTCGGGCTGTGGGCCATTAGGATTATTCAAGTCAGGCGCCCTGTAATCACCATGCGCCGAATTTGCAAGGCTCAGAGGAACCGGAGGCCAGTTGGCTGGCAAGGTAGTCGCCACATAGTCTAAAAATCCTGTTTCATTCGGAGCAACAGGTGCTAAAATCTGAGTTCTAAACACTTCGTTTTGGGAATAGGAAGGGTATACATATTCCCAGCTATAATAATCGTCTAAACTTTTGGTAAATAGTCCTGCTCCACCAGGGTTAAAAGGAAATGAGGCACCTAAAGTGTAAGGATTGCCAGGATTTGCACGTATGGGTGAAGGGTGACCGCCATAATAAGAGCCAAATTGATAGTTATCAACATCATTAGTAACCATCATAAGATGATCTCTATTGGTAACATATTCTCCGGATATGGCCGGATTTGTAGGGTTATTTCCTAATTCGCCCGACACATAATTATTAGTTACATTTCCGGAATTACCTTCATTCTCAGGCAAGCCTCCCCAGTTTTCGTTGGGACCATTATCTGTAACAAAAACCTGCCCGGCTTCGGTTACTAGTACATCATAGGTGTTTCTATAACCACCTGAAAACACTTGTACTGGCCCTCCTACAACCTGCATCCCCATATTCAAACCATCATTTCCGCCAAACGGATCTCCTACATCAATCCCATCATAATTAGGGTCATTAGGATCATAAATCCCATTTACATTTTCCCTAAAAGGATCATCTAAGGTTGGTATATCATATTTGAATTTCCTCCCGGAAATAACGTCAGTTTTAGTAGGTAAGGCATTTATAGCATTCAAGTCAATGGATAATATGGCAGCAGAAAGTGCATATTCAGTAGTCCAAGCAAAATTAATGCTGGGAGAACCTGCATTGGTGTTACCACCACTCGCAACCAAAAGGTAAGGCTTTCCATTGATTGTACTTAAAACCAATCCATTTGTAGAATGGTTTTCTTCCGACCTAGGTAGCCCCCTAACCAAATCGACGACATCCCAATTTGACCCCGTCCACGTTAGTCTAGTAATAACACCTGAGTTAGTATCTATGGCCTTGTCACCTGAGGGACCTCCCCACTTTGGATCACTTGACCCGATATAAATAACAGGGTTGGATGCTGTGCCTTCAACAGTTATCCCTGTCAATTGCCTTGTACTCCTTGCATCTCTTGAGAGGATACCTATATCATCGTGATTAGGAATACTCTGAACTCCTAACAAGGTCTCATAGTCAGTTACGGAGTAAATGTTCTGTCCCGTTTTTTCTATGGTGTAAATTCTAATTTCTCCTTTAAGATCAGCTAGATACAATCTTCCATCAGGCCCAAATTCCAAGGCAGTACCTTTATTCGGCTTTGGAGCTCCATTAAACTGAAGCGTAGAAATATCAAATGGTACATCCTGAGCAAACAAGGACTGACCAATAAACATAATAATAGCAAAGATTAGCGGGTACTTTGCCTTTGAGAGGGAGTTTGGCAAACCGGACATACCTAAATAATTTAATATAAAAACTAATAAAAATTAACTTCTCCTAAATAATATATTGGTCACTAATCATAGATAATTCCAATATTGTAAAGTTAACAATATATATAACAAATACAAAAATATTACCTATAAATACATAAAACCGTATATATTAAGAAGCAGGTATTTTATGAGCATATATCCAAATATTTTATAAAAAAAATTACTACGCGTAAGTTCTAACTACAACAATAAAAATATATGATAAAATAAATAAGTGTTAAAAAAACATTTATCAGGATTAAAAGAAGTATCTTTAATATAAACTTAAAATCATTCAATTAAATAAAGTAGACGCTGAAAGATGTATCCTTGAAAAATTAGACATAAAAATCAAATAAAACTCCGGTATTGAGCTTATATACAGAAATCTAGAAGACAAAAAGCAAAAAAAAACAATCTTTTTTAGACAGTTTGAAAATCTATCTGATCAGCAATTGAATTATCATAATTCAACCCGAAATAAGCAATGCACCTTCAATTTGGTACCGAAAAAACTTAAAAAATAATTATCTTCGATGTTATTTTCAATTTCAAAATAGAGATGTTATGCTAATCTAAAATCAACTTGATTCTCAAAACATCCCAACACAACTTGCCAATTCTTTTAAATAATTAAGATTCATTCTGAATAAAAAATTAGATTAGAATAAAAAAAAGCTTTGTAACATCCTACCGTTACAAAGCTTAAATATTGGATTTTATTTATTTTCTACAGCTCGAAAGCAAAAATTAATTATAAATACTTTTTATCTGTGAAGCACTTAATGCAGTATTATAGAGTCGCAAATCATCTAATGCACCGGTCCAGCGGTTATTCCCATACTTGGCACCTATTTGTACAGCCGTACTGTTGGAGTTAATTTTTGTAGAATTATAGGTAGAAGAATGGTCTTTTTCTCCGTTAATATAGATTACGGAGTTTCGACCGTCAAAAGTAGCAGCCACATGCATCCAAGTATCCCCATCAGTAGGATAACTTTTTACTGATTGTATCATAAAATCTTTCGCATTGGTATCTCTATTGATTCTAAACTCCACTTTACCATTTTCAAATATACTGAACTCATATACATTTCCTTTGGAGAGAATTTGCTTCCTTGCCTTTTTAGAAGGTCTTATCCAAGCGGATATAGTAATAGACTCCGTAATATTCAAACTAGAATTATGAGATACATAAGCATACCTACCTGTCCTTCCATTCATCTCCAAAGCCTTGCCTAATTTCCCATTTACCCATGAAACATCGGAATCGTTTTCGATTGTTGCGTGATTACCCATTCCCGATTCATCATACAGTGTTCTTCCATTTCCCTCATCCATATTCCAGTGCCCAACCAAATTAGGGTTTACATCAATCTCATTATTTTCAGTTCCTGAATTTGTTTCACCTAAATCCTGTGAATCATCCGTGATGTTAATTAAATTATTTTCTAATAAATCTCCGCTTCCTCCTTGGATAACTCCTCCACTATTTAATTCATCTATAGTAAAGTTAAAAACTACTTGCTTTCCAATTTTCCCACTTTTATTGTGACCTATATAAGGTGTTGCAGTAAGTGTGTATACTCCTTTAGGGGTTCCTCCACCGTTGTGGTAATTCCCTTTGTCATAACCATAAATGCAATATTCTGCTTCATTTCTTACAACAGTAAAACTTTTAGGCCCCTCTAACTCAAACTCCACACTACCTTCAAATTCTTCTTCAAAATTTGCCCGTAAAGAAATTCTATTATCGCCGATAGGTTTAAGATTAATAATCCCATCGTTCGGAACTACCCCTAATACCTTGTCCGTAATCGTGTTAATAAGAGAGAACGATTCGATTTCTGGTACTTTAGGTCCCCATCCTTTGTTATTATCTTTTTTGGGATCCATTTCTTCATAGGAAGCCTTTTCATTTCCAATTCTAATATTATCAAAATAAAGAATCCTTTTATCCGTGTCAGTGGTCTTTCCATCCCAAGCATCTTTATAAATCCCTACTTTCCACCTTGGAAGCCGCTCACCCTTGTATTTATTAGGTCCCGAATGGGTAAGAATTTTGTCGTCATTTCGCCATACTTCTACCAATCCATCGCTATTATCGGAATGTACTATATGAAAAACAAAATCAACCCATTCATCTTTAGGAACGCTACCAAAATCGTAATGGTCCCATAATGATGTTTTTAAATTGGAATCGTGTCCTACCCTGAATATCAAATCGTCTTTAACTACCCTTAAGGATAGTGTAGGTGTTCCAGCATTATGCCATTGAGAAATTACCTCATCATCATTATCTTTTTCAAATCCATTAGAAGGAAAATAAACTGCGAAACTATACCAGTTTTCGGCTCCCGTAGGCGTCTCAACAAGGATCTCAGCTCTTTTCCCTGTGCGAGTTGCTTTTGCATCAGTTTTGCGTAGCTCAAACCTTCCTACATGATCACCTTTAAACGACGGTGAACTAGAAACCTTAAATGAATGATCTTCAGAAAATTGTTTGGTAACATATGCATAAAATGGATTCTCACTCTCAAATGTTTCTTCATAAACAATGTTCCAGTCCCCTAATTCTCCGTCGGAAGCATAAGCTTGTAGAAGTAATAAATCGTCAATATCCTCCCCTAATAGATTTTCATTAGGAGAAAGAACATCCTCATCCATTTGACATGAAAAACATAGCAAGCTCATCGAGGTGGCGATAAGCCACCTATAAGATTGTCGTAAAATGATCATAACTAATAATTTGTTTGGTGGTTGAATTAATATAATTATTTACATGTTTAAACTTGGGCCATAATGAAGCTTTAAACAGGTATAAAAATGTTTGGATGATTAAATACCTAAAAACAAACCCAATTCAATTTCTCAGTACTAGACAATTTTTATACCAAGCAATTTTTTTTCAATTACAATAAACAATGACACTATATATAATAAAAGAGCGCATCTAATTCAAACTAAAAGATTATCAAACAGATTAATTCAGTATTTATGAAAAAAAACTAAATACCTATTATTTAAAGATTCTAAATTTGTTGATTCCCAATTCGTGATTTGAATGGCAAGAAACATTTAAGTGGGTGTTTAATACATATTTTAAGCTGTGTAAAAAAGATCCTATCATCAAAGTTATTGATCTTAACATATCCCAATCTAAATTCCTTCTATTTAAACATCCCGAAATACGATTTAGCTAGTTAACTCAATCTAAAAATACCAAATTTTGGCTTAATTTAATCACCCGTCTACATAAAATTAAATACTAATTTACAAAACTTTTAAATTAAATTAATCAATAAAAAATTGATCAAATAATAAAAGGTTAATTGTTTTCTTTTTGGGAAGATCCACCACGTTTTGTGAAAATTCACCTCACTATTAATCGCATTTATCGAAATTTTTCGGCAATGTATCTTTTGGATTTAAAAACAAAAAAGCAAATTCAAGCCCACTGAAAACAACTAATGCTATAGCTCCTAAAAAAATTTAAAAACACCTATAGCAAAATTTTAAATACTTTACCCACATTTTATGTGGATACTTACTCTTAAAAGTCTTGTGCGTAAATTTAAATGGAAAAAGGTAAAGCCACTTATAAATAAAGAATTTGGCCCCAATTTGAGGAATTATTTGATTAATGGAAGCTTCATTTTCTTTTAAACGATATATTGGAGGCATCCCAAGGCAAATCCATTTAGACCGGTAGGTTTTGAAAGCTTTAACATCCTTTGGATTTTCGATTTTACTCAAGGGAAAAAAATCATCGCTTAAGATCTTTGGGATTAAGGTTTGCTCTAGTAAATAATCCTTTTTAGTAGCCGCAGATAAATCTTCCCTACTATAATAAACCAACTTTTTCTGCAAGTAAACAAGTTTACCATACAACAAAATTGCTCTAAACCATACATCTAAATCTTCACCAAACTTTAAAGGAGCATCGAAACCGGCATTTGTTTCAAAAAACTCTTTTTTCATTACTATACAAGAAGTAAAAATAAGGGTATGGTTGATGGTTTTATTGAAAAATTCACTTATTGAATAGTTCCTGACAGGAACAACATCTACATCCGGATAATTTGGTAATTCAAGTTCTTCAAAAGATTTAAATCTAATGAAATCTGCTCCTAAAATACCTGGGTAATTATGTGCCTTTATGGCTTTATTCGCATAATTCAAATAGTCAGGATGCCATATATCGTCTGCATCCAGAAAAGCTATATAGGGAAATTTGGCATGCGCAATCCCTGTATTTCTCGCAGTAGAGACCCCCTGATTCTTTTGATTAATAATTCTAACTTTTTCGCCAAAATTATTTTCCACAATCTTCTCACTCCCATCAGTAGAGCCATCATTTACTACTATTATTTCATAATCTTTGTATGTCTGGCTAACAACAGAATCTAACGCTCTGGATATAAATCCAATTTTATTATATAAGGGAATAACTATTGAAAACAAGGCACATCAATTTATATGTAAAACAAAAGGAATAATTACAATACCTCTCTGGACATCATCAGGTTAAGGTCGGCGTTTTGGTCTGCCAATTTAATATTATCAAAATAAATAACCCTAAGATCTACATCAGTTTTTCTTTTCCTCCATGTAGATTTATAAATTCCTATTTTCCATCTCGGAAGATCCCCTACCAGATACATATTAGGACCATTATGGGTTACCAATTTTTCACCATTTCTCCAGACTTCGACCAATCCATCCTTACCATAAGAGTGGACCACATGAAAAACGAATTCATTCCATTGGTCTTTAGGTATGTTTCCAAAATCATAGTAACTCCATTGGGAAGATGGAATTTGAGAATCATAACCAATTCTTAATTTTAAACTACCACTTATTACCCTCAATGCAAGGGTCGGAGTACCTTTGCCACTATGCCATTGTGAAATCAATTCATCGTCCCTATCTCTTTCCCAACCAATGGAGGGGAAAAATACTGCAAAAGAATACCACCTCTCAAAATGATCTTGCTTTGGAAAAAGAACTTCAGCTCTAGGTCCACCATTTTTAGTAGCCATTTTATCCCCGTATCGCAATTCAAATTTTCCGGATCTTTTACCTGAAAACACTGGAGAATCGACTACCTCGAAGGCATGGTCTTCAGCGAACTGCGGGTAACCATTGGAGTTCTTCTTCCAACTCAAATCATTCTCAAAATTCTCCGTTAAAATTAAACTATCTTGACCTATTAATAAATCCTTCTCAGTTAGCTTTGCATGAAAACTAAATGAATTGAAAGGGAGTATTGTAAAATGGAAATTTAGAAGAAATAAACAAATATATGTTATGGAGGATATCATTTAGTCATTTTTTTTTAAATAGGTCTAATTAAATTATTTCTGAAGTGAGAACATCACTTCTACTATTAAGAAATGAACCGGATCACAACTTCTTAATGGTTTAGACATTCATTTAGCCACCAATTTTCGAAATAAAACTATTTCAAATTTATTAATTCATGAACGCTAGAATTATAACCTTTTTAATATTTCACCAATAAAACCATATTACTCGCAAAATATTTGAATATTAAACCTATAAATTTATTTGTAATAATACGTATAAAACATTAAAATTGCTTTTAACATCATAATTAATGCATTTAGAACAAAAAATTACTATTATTAGGTGAATTCTAAATTCACTAAGATTAAATTTCATTTTAACCACCAAACACAACACAAACCATATGGCAAGATTTTTATTTACCCAATTTCAAAATGTTGAGCTAATTGTTGAAAATGGAAATCCTATAGGAGGAGCAGTGGTGGAAACAATGGTTTGGATCAATTCTCTTCATGAAAACGGACATGAAATTGACCAGTTTAAATATGCAAATGACAAAAGAGTCAAGCTTTCCAATTATGGTTTTATAAAACTTTTTCCGGTTTATCATCCAACCAAAGGTATTAGATGGCTTAGATGGCCACTATACCGACTCCCAAACATATACAAAGCGATTAAAAGGAGTAAGCCGGATTATTTATATGCTTCAATCCCTGGATGGGCTTCTTATTATATTGCACTTTTTTGTAGAAAACTTGGCGTAAAAATGATATTAAGGGTGGCCAATGACAATATGTTAGATGAAAGAATTAAAATCACACATTCAAAATTTGATCAGATTTTTATAGCTAAAGCGTTTAAATTGGCTGACTTTATTTCCGTTCAAAATGAATTCCAATATCAAACTTTAAAAAAACAATTTCCGGACAAAAAAATTCTAAAAATATATAACCCTATTAAAATTGATAAAAGTAAAAATATCGTAAAGAAAGAAATGAAAGGATATCTTGCTTGGGTTGCCAATTTCAGATACCAAAAAAACTTAAAACAATTATTTGAAATCGCCAGCACATTTCCGGATGAAAAGATAAAAATAGCAGGCATTCCACTAAAAAACATGGATGATGAAACCAAAGAATATCTGGAGAAACTAAAGGAATTATCAAATGTTGAGTTTGTTGGCAAGGTTCCTCGTGAAGAAATATTTAATTTTTTATCCAAGGCGAAATACCTATTAAGCACATCTAGGTACGAAGGTTTTAGCAATACATTTCTTGAAGCAATGGTTGTAGGCACACCTATTTTGACTCCAACTTTAGTCAACCCTGATGGAATCATTGATCGTTTTAATTTAGGAATTACCTATCAAAATGCAACTGATCTTAAAAGTTCTTTTAATAAATTAACAGTAGATGAATATATAAAAATATCTTCCAATACTATCCAATTCGTAAACAACAACCATGATCATTTGGTATTAGGAAAGAAACTAGTTAATTTCTTAAAGGAATGATAAAACTTAAGTTACCTTATGCCTCCAATACATTTTCTTCAATAAAGCTTTATATGGAAGGGTTAAGAATTTCAATATCCTGAGAACCCATTAATGCTAGGAAACATTTACCAATTAATTAAAAAAAATATGAAAATTGGAATATTGACTTTATCTCTTCATACCAATTATGGTGGTATTCTTCAAGCCTATGCCCTCAAAACAGTTCTTGAAAAAATGGGCCATGATGTTTGGCTAATTGACACCAAATTAAACCAAGTTTCTTTTCCAAGAAAAATATGGAGGCTTACGAAAGAAACAATTGCCTACCTTAAAGGTGATGTTCCAATGATCAATGCAAAAAAATTAAGAGATCGAGCTTATTTGAATTATACTAAACCTTTTATAGACCAGAATATACCTAAGATTACAAAAACCTTCACTTCTATTGAGGATTTGAAAAAAGTAACAGAAAAATATAATTTTGAAGCCTATGTTGTTGGCTCTGATCAAATTTGGAATGCCAAATATTATAAGCATATAGAAGCAGCTTTTTTCTCCTTCTTAAAAGGAAAAGAAGTTATCAAAATAGCCTATGCCCCTTCATTTGGGGCTGATGTTTGGAAATATAACGAAGAACAAACCCGTAATTGCAAAGAATTAATCAAAGAATTTGATGCCGTTTCTGTTAGAGAAGATGTAGGAATTGATTTTTGTAAATCCCATTTGGATGCCCAAGCCACAATGGTCTTGGATCCCACCATGTTATTACCCACTGAGGACTATTTAAAATTACTTCCAGATTCTTCTACTCGTAAAAACAACGGTTTGTTTTTGTACGTTTTAGACGTTTCTAAAGAAAAGAAAGAACTAATTGATGCAGTAGCTGAAAAAAAGAATTTAGTACCTTATCAATTGGATATCATTGATGGATATGAATCTTGTCCTTTAGAATGGCGTACAAACGCAAAAGTAGAGGATTGGATCCGTAGTTTCCATGATGCAGAATTTGTCATTACTGACTCTTTCCATGGAACAGTTTTTTCTATTATATTCAATAAACCCTTTTATGTTCTTTTAAATTATAACAGAGGGGCTGTTAGGTTTAAGTCCATTCTTAATATATTTAACCTTTCAGACAGAATTATTACATCAAAGGAAGAATTAACAAAAGAAAAACTAGAGAAAAAAATAGACTGGGAAGCCGTAAATAAAACTTTAACCGTTAATCAAAAGCATTCAATGTCTTTCTTAAAGGAAAATTTGATAGATCAATAGACTCTCAAATTAGGCAAAACTGCTAATACTCAACTTTAAAAAGTAGCAATAGCTATTTAATTAAATCAATAGTTTGCTGTAAACGATTATTATTTGGTTTCTTAATTACTGGCACCTAAACCATTTATGACCATACTTTATCAGTCATGTGCATCATAGAAGAATTAAAATAGAAGCTTAATTATTTAATCTCCGGGATTATGTAATAACCTGAGTTCAACTTACATTCATGAAAAAATTGTCATTCTGAGAATTAACATTTTAAAATGCAGAAATCAAGATGACAGTATTCAATGCCACACCCCAACCATGCGCAGTCTTGTGCTAGCTAGGAGCAGCCGCTGGAGAGGCACTCTGGATGTTAATGAGTTAGCTTTTTAGGCTTTTAGCCTTCATTAAGCTCAATGATGAAAACGGCTTTTCACTCATGCATTTGTAGTTGTTAAATATTACTACCCAACATTTCAAATTAACCAGGCCTCCTAATTAAAGATCTTGTTAAATATCAACTGTCAAAATTTTGGAATTCTACCATCTTTTTAAAATCGACAGATTGATGCATAAGGTATTCAAAATTGCCATGATTTAAGATTTGACCATCTTTGAGCAAATAG
>TARA_R110002167_G_scaffold101513_2_pt1 | contig 37065 bp, 26 predicted proteins | sample TARA_R110002167 | Tara Oceans TARA_R110002167 (sample SAMEA4398238) | marine metagenome | biome: Polar Biome; feature: [MES] marine water layer (ENVO:01000295) within the mesopelagic zone...; material: water (ENVO:00002006), including particulate matter (ENVO:01000060) such...
AGTGCCAGCCACGTTAAGGGAAGCAGCAAAATAATCAAAGGTATGCCAAACATCATCCACTGAGAGAAATCAATTTGGGTGTCGTGATGGTCGTTTAAATAACCAATAACAATAAGATTGGTTGGCGTGCCGATAGGCGTGCCTAGCCCCCCTATAGAACAGGCATAAGTGATCCCTAGCAGTAAAGCCATAGTGAATGCTTGTTGTTTGTCTTTCAGGCTATCCCCTAATGCTGCAGCGACAGACAAGGCAATGGGCACCATCATAATAGATGTCGCCGTATTTGATATCCACATCGACAGCAAGGCAGAGGCTATCATAAAACCGCCAATCAACTTCGCGGGACTACTCGCAGTTTTACAAACAACAAACAAGGCGATGCGTTCATGTAAGCGCCACTGTTCTATCGCTTTGGCAAAAATGAACCCTCCCATTAACATTACAACTATGGGGTGCATATAAGGTGCAGATGCCTCTTTGATGGACGCCACTCCGAACATGGGCAGCACAATCAAGGGCAGCAGTGCCGTGACGGGGATGGGGATAGCTTCAGTTATCCACCATATTGCCATTAATATAAGAAGGGCAAATGTTACCCACGCCCCCTTAAAATCCCCATCAACCGCTTGCATCTCAGCTGGCGCGCCTAGCAATAAAAGTGTAATAGCGACAGTAGGTCCCAGAAACAATCCTATTACTTTCGCCGATAAAAACGGGCTTTTATTTTTAGAATTCATTTTGTTTGCAAGCGGTGCACTCATACTTTTCCTTACGACAGAACAACGGTTCAATTCAACATTTACATCGTGATGTTATGGATGTATTTACCATAAGCAGAGTATTAAAAACTCGGATTTACTCGATTAGTTAAAAACTTTGCTTAAATGATGCATAGATTTGTCTTCCTCGAGGGTCATGGGCTTCTGTATCAAAGAAGGGCCGAGCATTGATGCGAGGGGCTAGTTCATCAAAAAGATTCACCGCGCCAATGCTAAGTTGCGTGTCATTTCCACCTAGAAACTCCGCCAAATTAAGATCATAACGCACGTCAATCGTTGTTTGCGAATCGATGCCATTATTGGTCTGATCATCCTGATAGGAGCCTACAAAACGAGCCGTGATATTTACACCATGGTCACCGAAGCGATAAGTAGATCCAAAATTCATACGCAAATCCGGGGTAGAACCAAAGCCATTCGCGAAGTTCCGATTGCCCTTTATGTCGCCAAATTCAGAAGATTCAAACTTCGTAATAAGGGTAGTTTTAAAATCAAATTGCAATGTACCTTCGCCAGCATCCATTGTATAACCTGCAACCAAATCGAAGCCGGTTACTTCTGAGGAGCCGCCATTAACAAAGTTAGCTATTGCAGTAGCAACTTGTCCATCAGGGCTGCGCTGTGCCCTCTCCGCTGGTAGGTTGCCAGCAAACACTTGATCAAAGATAAACTGAGGATCTGCACCCGGTAAGATCAAATCTTCATAGTCATAGAAGAAATAGTCGACTGACGCACTTAATCCCCAATCTGAATTATATAAAAGACCTAAATTCAGGTTTTCTGCAGATTGTGGCACCAAGTCTTCGGACCCTTGCGTTATAACAGTAATGATAAACGCGCCGGCACTTGGGTCAGCTGGATCAGTGACCGTGCCAACACCCACTATACCTGCTACTTGACGAATTGAAGGCGCTTGAAATGAGGTACCATAGGAACCGCGAAAGGCAAATTCGTCACTTAATTCTATTTTGGCTGATATTTTAGGGTCTAACGTATCCCCACCTTGATCACCATAGTCTTCGTATCGAAGGGCGACTTGAACTTGCAGCCAATCATAGAATGGTAAATCTAACTCACCAAAAACAGCATAAACCTCTTGCTCGCCAAATACTGCCGGTATGGTTTCATTGAGACGATTCTGTCCATTTTGATATCGACCATCGGGCACATCACGCAAAGTGACCTCACGATATTGAGCACCTACCGCTAAGGCAACGTCACCACCATCCAATTCTATGCCAGTTACTCCGCTAAGCGATACTTCAGAAACGGCTTGCCTTACCAATGCGACATCATTTCTGTATAAACTAAATGTATTAAAAATGTCTTCACTATTTCCAGCCAACGAAGTGCCGTCTTTAGGTGACACTAAATCTTGTGAAACAATCCGTGTGCCAAAGGGATTCCAATTACCAGCGGTAATTTGCGCACCATAGGCTGGTATGTCCCACTCTCGCGGAGCGCTTCGGCTATAGTCTGAATTTGACCAAGTGTACGAGGCGTATAATGACCAATCGTCGTTGATGAAGTAATCAAATCCACCCACGAAACGGGTATTGGTGAATATAGTAGAAATATCGGCTTGATTAGGTCCATCAGCATCGCTGCCTAATGGCCTGCCTCGATATATAAGGTCAACTGCTTGCAAGCTTGGGTCAGCAGCAAATGCATCGGGACCTAGATAGCTAAGACCACTGGCGGCGGTACCATCAGCTACGAAAAAGTTAAACGGGTGGTCTCCAGGCACAAGAAATCCGCCAGCGTTTGTAGTCTGTCTGGTTAACATTCCACCATTACCATCTCTGATATCATTTCTAGAAAATCCAAACTCAGCAAATACATTCAGCTTATCGGAGATGTCATAGTTGGCGGCCCCAAACACTTGAATACGGTATTCCTCCGGGAATATGCGGCGTTGGTCTAGGAAGTGGTAACGACAATTTCCACCCGCAGAATCTAACAAGCCCCCTGCTGCGGTACAGTCTGGATCGGGTGCAGAAGCACCTCCAGCTCTCGCGAAGCCGCCGGCTACAGTGCTATCGGGGATAGCTAAGTTGAATCTTCCCGGAGACCCAGTACCTGAATCAAATGCACCTGACAAACCATCAGACAATAGGTTTCCTTCGGCAAAATTTGGGAAGTCAGAACGAGTTGCACTAGTTTGTGTATAATAATTTGCAAAAACAGTTATCCCACCTTTGTCACCTTGTACTCCAAATCCTGTACCCAGTTGATACGAGCGATTTGTTGTATCTCTAAATTCACCCGTCACTTCGAATCCATCAAAGTCATTTCTAGTAAAGATGTTTACTACCCCAGCCACCGCTTCAGAGCCATAAGTTGATGAAGCACCATCGGTTAACACTTCAACACGCTTGATCATGTTAACGGGATACTGGTTGGCATCAGTAAATAATTGTCCTGAGCCGTCAACTACTGGCGCAAGACCGGCACGACGACCGTTAATAAGGGTTAGGGTAGAACCCACTCCCAAACCTCTTAGTGAAAATTGAGAAGTCCCTTGTAACGTTGTCGCATCTTGCAACAACTGGGATCCTGAATTAGCAGTTATGCCTTTAAATATATCTTGTACTTGAATCGCTCCAGTGTCTGCTATTTCCTGCTCACCTACTATTTGCACAGGAGACGGCGTACTAAAGTCGGCTCCCCTTCTGCGAATATTAGATCCGGTAATAGTGACCCTTTCAACGTCTTTGTCAGTTTTCTTTTCTACGCTCTCATTTGATTGCGCTAATACTGGTTGTAAAGCACAAAGATAGGCAGACATAACAGCACAGGATATTGACGTAACCGAGCCTAAAGTTTTCTTCTTTTTATATAGTTTCATGTGACATTTCTCCTCACTTCAATTAACGCGTTACTTAGGAAGAGGCTATGAAGTGCGGTTTGGTTAGCCTGTATCCTAAACATCAATTAAGCACTCTTACTTGATGTTAAAAATTTGTGCGATTAACTTATCAAAAAAAAAACAAAATAAATGCAACGATGTGAAATTAAATTAAAATGTTGATATATATAGGTTATTTTATACAAATAATTTTTATAATGGAATTAATGTGCGCATTCCCACACAAAATATTTTACATTCGTGCTACATTTGGGACAAATTACTTAAATTTTGAAAAAAATGATTAAACGAAATTATTTAATAGGACTCGGGATCGGGCTGGTATTAGTTGTCGTTTTGTCGATTCTAATGGGGCGATATGCACGAGAAAATACCCTGCTGGAACACCTAGAAAAAACGAGGAGTTTTGCACATAGGGAAGCGATGGCTCTGGAAAGTGAGCTACAAAAGTTCTCGTTGCTACCTTTTGTGTTGGCCGAAACTCAATATGTGCATAGCGCATTAAACGAACCATCAGAAGCAGATGTTAAAACGCTCAACGAGAAGTTGTCATCATTGGTATCAATGACAGGCGTGGATTACATTTATGTTATCGATCTTCTTGGAAATACTACAGCGTCGTCGAATTATCTAGGTGAACAGAGCTTTATTGGTGCGAGTTTTGAATACCGTCCTTATTTCAAACAAGCAATGGAAAATGGTTCAGGTGTACACTTTGCAAAAGGAGAGTTGACTGGCAAAGGAGGACTCTTTCTTTCCCGCAGGATTGAGATGGGCAACCGTGTTTTAGGCGTTATCGTGGTAAAGGTTGAATTTGGTAAAATCACCCAACGTTGGCAACAAGATAATGTCATTACCTTAATTGCAAACCAAGACGGCATTATTTTATTCGCCAGTGATAGCAGTATGGACTTTTCTCTGCTTAAACCCTTGGATGAAAACAAACAGCAACAAATAATGCGTTCCAACCAATTTGGCACCGAACCATTGATAGCCTCTTGGTTAGCATTTGATAAACAGTACCGTGGATTTGATCAGTCTGGAAATATGCTGCAAGCCGGTGTATGGCCAATTTCTGATTTGAACTGGCAACTGCTAAGAGTGGACCATGTCGGTCCTGCACTAAAAAATGCAGAAAAAAGAACTTTAATAATTGTTTTGAGCGGCGGTATATTATTGGCCATTTTTGGTATTTATTTAAGCTGGAAACTTACTCGAGATAGAGAGCGAGTACTCGCAACTGAATACCTCAAAGATGAAGTGGCTAGGCGCACCAAAGCGTTAGTAATTAGTAACGAACAGCTGCGCACTGAAAGCGCCAAACGGGAAAAAATTAACGTTCGCTTTCGGCAAGCCAGGGAAGAGTTAGCGCAAGCAAATAGACTGGGGTCTATTGGTGCGATCACCGCCAGCGTGGCCCATGAAATCAATCAGCCTGTTGCTGCTATCAAAACATTTGCCCAAAATGCCAAAAAATTAGTGGATAGAAAGGATGAGCTAAGAGTTTTGCAAAATCTTAATTCCATCGTTGAGCTTAGTGGAAAAATTAGCGCGATAACCACTGAACTGCGCCGATATGCCCGGCGCGATAACCAAGCAATAGAAAAGATATTCTTGCACAAAATTTTGGAAGGTGTTGAGCTACTAGTCGGCGATCGGATCCGCAGTGCCAGTGTCGACTTTCAGATCATTGGCAATCGCATTAATGAGCTAACTCTCCAGGCAGATCGCGTACGTGTTGAACAAATACTGGTAAATCTTATCCAAAATTCCCTAGAAGCCTTGGGCGGACAGAACGCCCCTCAACTGCAACTGACAGTTGAGGAACAAGATAAGTTCATCGCCATGACATTGGATGACAACGGCTTAGGAATAGATGAAGACACACTTGCAGAAATTTTTACGCCATTTTTTACTAGTAAACCAACCGGCTTGGGCATTGGCTTGGGAATAGCCCGTGATATATCTATTGAATTCGGTGGAAGTCTAGAAAACGTGCCATCACGACTTGGGGGAGCAGCTTTCCAATTGAGGATGCCAAAACGATGAAAAACCCGGAGCTTAAAATACATGTTTACGTTGTAGATGATGATGCCGTTTTGTTGAGCGCCATCGTGCAAGCATTTGAATTGGAGGATTTTGATGTTACCCCCATTTCTGAGGCGAAGAGGCTGCTAGCTGAGATAGATGAACACTTTGCTGCCGTCATCGTGACAGATGTCAGAATGCCTAAAATGGACGGCATTACATTTTTCAAAGCGATTAAGGAAATTGACCCCGAGATCCCTGTTATTTTTCTGACCGGCCATGCAGATGCGCCCATGGTGCTGTCGACCTTGCATGACGGGGCCTTTGATTTCTTTTCGAAACCAGTAGACACCGAACATTTATTGGCAACCACTCGCCGGGCGATAGACACTCGAAGATTGGTTTTGGAAAATCGAGAGTTAAAAGCACGAGCGAAAAAAGCACTTGCAGGTTCGGAATTAATTGGTGAGTCACCGACTATGGATCATTTGCGTTCGACGGTTCATCAAATTGCGAAATCAGAAGTAGACGTTTTGCTGGAAGGAGAAACCAGCACTGGCAAAGACTTGGTCGCCCACATGCTTCATCAATTAAGTGAGAGGGCCTCAAACAATTTTGTAGCAGTAAACTGTTCCGCTCTTCCAGAAAGAATGGCTGAGTCCGAGTTATTTGGCGCCATTCAAAACCTTAAGTCTCATGACAGAAATGGTGGAGTGGGTAAGATTGAACAGTCACACAAAGGTACCTTGTTTCTTGATGAAATTGACAGCCTCCCGCTGAATATTCAAGGCCAATTAGTCCCTGTATTGGAATCCCGAAAAATGCTTGGTATGAGTGTGACTGGTGGCAAGAAACTTAGTTTGCGAGTCATCGCCTCTACTTCAAAAGATCTGCTTATGGGTGTGGAACAGGGCGAATTTCGTGCAGATTTATATTATCTGCTAAGTACCGTCAGGCTGCGATTGCCATCATTACGCAATCGGCGGGACGATATTCCGTTGTTGTTTGCCCACTTCGTATCATTAGCTACGCAAAAATTTTCTAAAAAAACACCTAGGATGAACTTGATAACGCAGCAACGTTTAATCGAGTATGAATGGCCGGGAAATGTTCGCGAGCTTAAAAATTATGCTGATTCCATAGTGTTAGGCATTGAAGAACAAAACGTTCTCAATACTGTTGAGCAGTTATCATTGCCTGATAGGGTAGAAAAATTTGAAGCAAATACAATTTGCTCTGCCTTAGAACAGACTAACGGCGATGTTCGCTCCACAATTAAACAACTAGGCATACCCAGAAAAACTTTTTACGATAAAGTTACTCGCCACAAGATCAATATCAATAAATATCGAAAACAAGTCGATTAGTCAAAAGTACGACTGGCGCACAATCAACCTAATTGGGGCTTTTTGGGTTCTGCTTTTTGTTCTTGCGCAATGTGAAAAGCTATAAGTGGAACCACAAGCGTGTATACCGTATTCATCGGGAGCTTGAGTTGAACTTGCGTAACAAGTTGATAGGTTCTTTTGTCTCAGCAGCTCATCCATAAGTTGCTGAGTGATCACTTGATTTAATAACAGCGGCTATTAGGCCTTAATAATTCTAAAATACGTAGTTAACAGCGAAACGAAGCAAAGTTGCATCTGCCAGTTTATTGAGGTCATCAGAGCGTTTACTAATGTCAGCTTTTAAAGCAATGTTAGTGTCTAAGTCATAACGGACAGCCAACGAAGTTACATTGTATTTCTGTTGACCAGCAATTTGTAAACCTGCAGTTATGCCGCCAACGACTGGCTGAAATTCAGCAGGAAGTACAGCTACCTGATCTAAATACCTAAGCTCGTTTACGCTATCAAAATTCTCATAAGTAATAGAAGGGGTCCATTTTCCCGTTCTAATACCAGCTGAAACGTAATAAGACTGCCAAGTTTGAAAAAAGCTTTCATCATCCAATGAGGCTTCTGTAAACTCTGCAAGAACAAACCAGTCATACCTATCTATTTCCACGCCTATACCAGCAAATAACCCTGACTCTTCTACCATGTCGAGATCGCTTCTCAAACCTTCTAAGCCAAGTGCAGAGAGCTTATCGAGAAGGAAATCAATATCCGAGTTAATTAGGGTGATTTGTATGGGCTCAGCCATCGCCCTTATTTTAAACCACTCATACGTGGCCTCCGCGGCGAATAAGAAAGCATTATCACCTTTGAGCAAGCCCTGAGCATTGTCTGCTTCAAGGTGGCCGTAGGAAAATTGCAAATTGTATTCCCAATCACCTGCATAGGTATTGTACTAAAGCTTTACCCCATCAATGTTACTTACCCCAACATCATGAACCGCAAGCGGTGGCGCTATCCAGTGATAAGAGTATCCTACATCTTGTGAAGCAGAATACTTGAAAAAAGGCTGCCTTAATCTACCCGCAGACACACTGAGATTGTCGCTTACTTGATAGGAGATGTATGCCCATTCAAATTTCGCATCGAAGTCATTTTCACCACGCGCAACCAATTGACCTGTAATTGTACTGCCAAGTGAATCAGCAATGGCAGGCAAGGTAGTCGAAAAAATAGATTTATTCGCCGTCGAAATTCTTTGGTCGTTGCAAAGTACTGACTATTTCTGGCATATTTATTCATCACCTTCCAGAGTCGTTCTATCGGATTTAAGTTGGGACTATAAGGCGGTAAATAGTGTAAGTAAGGTAATATCCAGTTTTTCTGCTGCCTCTGTCACCAAGCCCGAACGATGATACCCTGCTCCATCAAGTATCAGATGGATAGTCCCACTTGTTTGATACACGTCTCGTGTTCTGGTAAGAAAATCAACAATCGACTCACCGTTAACGGTCTTATCATATTGGTCTATCACCGCTTCCTCTAAATGCCCCAGTCTGATTGCGCCAACAATATTGAGGCGCGTGCGGCTGCCGGTGGTCTCTATCGGTTTATCAACGCCTTTTTTTATCCATCCTGATGTTATTTTGGTGGCCTGAGTAGGATTTACTGCATCCATGAATAACAAGGGCTCATTCACGCTGAGGTTGTCTTTTAATTGTTCATAATACTCAACAAATGCTACTTGTTTATCCACGCAAACTTATGGGGTACACCTTTAGGCTGCTTGTAGCTGAACTGATGCTGATGTAACCATTTGTTCAATCCTGATACCGTATACTCCACCTCAAAAGCCTCTTTTATGTAGGCAACAATTTGGTGGGTGTGTAAATACGTCACCTCACAAAGATGGGTAATCGAGTCTATTAAGCCACATCAAACTATGTTACATTCAACTGACCGATTGTTCGGTCAGTTTATTTTGTTATAATATTACTTTTGTGAAAATAAAATGTCTGAAAATAAAACAGAGCAAAAAATGGAGTTATCTAAAGGTGCAATATCGATTCTTAATGTAGCAGAATCGCTTTTTGCTCAGAAGGGCTTCAAAGCAACTTCTATTAGTGAAATAGCTAAAAATACAGGTGTAAGCAAAGCAAACATTTACCATCATTTTAAGTCCAAGGAGCACCTTTACCAAGAAGCTCTTGAATTAGCTTGTGACCGAGTGTTTAACGTTATGGAACTAACAAATTCACTTCCATCTGTAGATCCCAGGACTCGGCTTAAGGAATATGTCAGTTTTCACTTGAAAAGTATGCTTGAGCAGCCTGATTCTACTAATTTGATTAAACGAGAACTTATGGATAACAATCAAATTGAAGAAAAAATGTTAGCAAAAGATATTTTCACTAATACCTTTACAAAAGTCGCATCACTTGTTTTTGATGTACATCAAATTGATAGCGATAGCCAGGATATCAATGCTTCTTTACAAGCCTTTATGTTGATAGCTGTGAATGTTTTTTTCTTTGATTCACAGTCAGTGATGAAGTATTTACCTGGAGTATCTGCAATTGCAGATACTCCAGAAGTATTTAGTCATAAAATATTTGATTTTATTATCAACACTAGCTCTCAAAATATGCAAAACCCCACGATGAGAAATTCTAATGAATAAGTTTATTTTAGTTTTTATGCCTGTTTTAATCATTATTGCTGGCTGTAAAGATGAAGCCGTTATAAATAGCAAAGTAGAAAAAACATGGAATGCTTCAGTACTTAAAATAAAAACAGTCAAGCTCCCTATTAATTATAAATCAATAGGGTCTGTCGTCTCCGATCAACGCATTGATGTTTCTTCAAGATCAACAGGTTTTATTCGCGACATTTTAGTTCTAGAAGGGGATGAAGTTTCCAAAGAGCAATTATTAATTTCACTTGATAGTTCTGATGTTGAGGGGGCCATTGAACAAGCTAAAGCCGCGGTAAATTCAGCAAAACTTGCCGTTATTGATGCTGATGTAGATGTAGAAATGTATAAAGACCTTGTTACACGCGGTAGTGTTTCAGAAAATACCATGCGAAAAACACAACTATTTCGAGATAGAGCTAAAGATTCATTAGATGAAGCGGAAACAGCGCATTCTACGGCTAAATCTCAGCGTCAATATATACAAATATTAAGTGAGATACAGGGTGTGGTTGTCGAAAGGCACCTGAGAAAAGGGGATCTTGCGACACCGGGAAAACCTATTCTAACCATTGAATCTAGTCACGAACTTTTCTTCGATACTTATGTAGCAGAAAGTCAAATAAGTAAGATGTATAAAGGCGCAAAAGTCGATGTATTTATAGACGCCCTTAATCAAAAGGTGGGAGGAGTCGTCGCAAGAGTTGTACCTGCAGGTGATTCAACTACCCGCAGATATAAAGTTAAAGTTGCACTACAAAACCATGATGGACTTTTATCGGGTATGTTTGGTCGAGTTAATTTTATATTAGGAGAGAAACCGGCTGTTGTTATACCAAAGTCGGCACTAATTGAAAGAGGCGGTTTACAGGGCGTATTTGTTGTTAATGAAAATAAAGAAGCCCATTTTAGATGGTTACAATTAGGCACTAACAATACTGACTTCATTGAAGTTAGAGCAGGTTTATTAGCAAATGAAAACATAGTTTTAAATGCTAACCCTCAAATTCACGAAGGGGATTTTATTAATTATACATCCTTGTTGGAGCATGACGGTGAGTAAGCTACATTTGAATATGGCAGGAAGCTTAGCAAATACCTTTATTAGCTCTAAATTGACAGTGCTAGTTATGATGACATGTCTTTTGCTAGGTTTTATGGCCGTTTTGTTAACACCGAGGGAAGAAAACCCTCAAATAATTGTTCCTGGGGCTGAAATATTTATTGCCTTGCCCGGTGCAAGCGCCGAGGAAGTAGAGCAGCTCATAGTAAATCCTTTAGAAGCTATTGTTAGAGAAATTACAGGGGTGGATCATACCTATGCTGCTGCCTTTAATTCGTTAGCTGTGATCAATGTACAATTTGAAGTGGGTGAAAATCCAGAGAAATCTTTGGTTAAGCTCTATGATCGTGTTTTAGGAAAAAGAGAGCAACTACCAGCCAATGCGTCTTCCCCTTTAATTAAAAGTGTAGACGTTGATGATGTACCGATTATAACCATTACCTTATCGTCTGATGAATATAATGATTATGCTTTAAAACGCTTGGCTGATCGAATGGTTGAACGTTTACATTCAATGGACGAAGTGTCAGTAACAGCTGTAAAAGGTGGGCGAGACTTAGAGGTAAGAGTCGAGCTTGATCCTGAACGGTTATTAGCATTTGACCTGACTCTAAATCAAATAACCAATAGCTTAAAAGCCGCTAATATTTCTATTCCTATGAAAACACAAGTTAGGAATAATCAAAATAGCAGTATTTATTTAGACTCTTTCTTATCTTCAGAAGACGATGTAAAGAACCTTATTGTCGGCGTACATAATGATAAACCTATTTACTTGGCAGATGTTGCTGAAATTATAGTTGAACCAAATAACGAACGACAAACACTGTCAAGGTTTGCTTTTGGTCCTGCGGATACTCGTTTTAATCAAAGTATTAATCCTGAAATGCCCGCAGTGGCAATTTCAGTTGCAAAAAAACAAGGCTCTAATGCTGTTTTTGTTGCTGAAGATATTATTAAAAGGATTGAACGACTTAAGAATAATATGATACCAGACGGTGTTCATGTTGTTGTTACCCGAAATGATGGTGAAAAAGCCAATGCGTCGGTTAATAATTTAATAGAGCATTTAGGTATTGCTATTTTTTCAGTGATTATTGTTTGTATATTCTTTTTAGGCATTAAAGAAGCGCTAATTGTTGGGATCACCGTGCCATTAATTTTGGGATTAACGCTGGGAATATCTTTTTTAGCTGGTTTGACAATTAATCGAATTAGCTTATTTGGTTTGATTTTATCCTTAGGTTTACTCGTCGATTCCGCCATTGTTGTTATTGAAAACATACATCGTCGATATAAAAATTTAGAAGGTAAAGAAAAAAGCGACGTTACGGTATTAGCAACAAATGAGATAGGCAACCCAACCAATCTCGCCACCTTTGCCATTATGATGGTGTTTTTATCCTTATTGTTAGTATCAGGCATGATTGGGCAGTTTTTCTACCCCATTGCATTTAATGTGTCTGTTGCCATGATTTCTTCTCTTATTGTTGCTTATATTGTGACGCCTTGGGCGGCTAATAGATGGTTAAAATCAGGTGAAGGAAAGGATCTTGAAGATAATGATAAAACAGATAACTTACATAAGTTTTATCATTGGGCTATAACGCCACTGTTATCTAGTCGCAAGTATCGTTATATCAGTATTCTATTGATATTATGTATTATTGGTTTATCTATATTGCAACCAGCTTGGCAGTTTATTCGTTCAGAAGGAATTTCTGGCCCTATATCTAAAGGAGCTGTAGCCCTTGCTTTATTACCTAAAGATAACAAAAATACGTTCAATATTACTATCGATATGCCTGAATACACCCCTGTTGAAGTTACCGATCAAGTTACGCGGGATCTTGGTCATATACTGCTTAAAAATCAATATATTACCAATTACCAAACCTGGTTAGGTCAATCAGGTATTGTTGATTTTAATGGCCTACTTCGCGGAGCGACTAATAAGTTAGGACCTCATATTGCTGAAATTAGGGTGAATCTTACCGATAAAAAAGAACGGGATATAAGTTCTGTTTTATTGGTTAAAGCACTTAGACCCGACATTGAAGCGATTGAAAGGCGTTTTCCTGGTAGCGTTATTCAATTGGTTGAAGATCCTCCGGGGCCGCCTGTTAGAGCAACTTTATTAGCTGAAATATATGGGCCTGATCTTAATAAAATTAGAAAAATATCGTCTGAAGTGGCTTCAGCTTTTAAAGAAACATACGATGTTATTGAAGTTAAAGAGTCTGAAGTTGAAGATGTTCACCAATACCGACTTGTGGTTGATAAAGAGAAGGCTGCCCTTTCTGGTGTATCTGCTGTTGAAGTGGCACAAGCTATACGTCGTCTTGTTAATGGTGAGGATCTCGGTCGGCTTCATTTATCAGGTGAAAAACAGATCGTTCCCATACGTTTGCACGTACCACGAGAGCATCAAATAGATCCTGTTTTATTATCTCGTGTATATATAACGAATAGAGAAAACATAAAAATACCACTTTCAGAGCTAACCTATTCAATTGAGTCTTGGCAGGATAGACCTATTCTTCATAAAGATTATGAACGCGTTGCCTATGTTGGCGCACAGTTAAAGGATTCGGCACCTGTATATGCGGTAATGGATTTAGACCAACGTTTAGATAAACGGATCATTGCTGATACTCAACTTAATACGGGAAATTTGCAGCTCAAATCCATTGCTCCAGATACCATTGATGGCTATCAATTACTTTGGGATGGAGAAATAAGATTAACATTAGATACCTTTAGGGATATGTTCTTGGCTTTAGGTATCGCATTGACTTTTATCTACCTTTTGCTTGTAGGTTATTATCGCTCATTCATACTCCCTCTCATTGCTATGTCGGCAATTCCTTTAGGGATAGTGGGTGTGTTTCCTGGGCATTGGTTGATGGAACAACCCTTCAGTACTCCCTCTATGATAGGTGTGATTGCACTGGCTGGTGTAGTGGTACGCAATTCGCTACTAATCATTGATTTTGTATTAGATTACATGAAGCTTGGAATGCCTTTACATGAGGCTGTGAGTGAAGCTGGGGCTGTACGCTTAAGACCTATTTTACTCACTGCTTTAGCCATAATACTAGGTTCCGCTGTTATGTTAACAGATCCGGTTTTTGGTGGTTTAGCTATCTCACTTATTTTTGGTACTGTTGCATCAACAATTCTTACATTGCTCGTTGTTCCTGTATTGTTATTTTCTTTTTTGCGTAGAGTTTAGGAAAACATTGGATAAGCTGTTATGAATAGTCAAATAGATCAAGACCTAAAAATAGGTATTGCTTTGGGAAGTAGTTCAGCAAGAGGTTGGGTGGTAACACCGGTAAATTTGTCTAGTCTAGTCGCTGTTATGCTTTGTCCAGAAAAATCAGCGAGGGTTGCCTTACTAATGCATGGGCATCAAAGAATATTACCCGTTCGGTATCAATACTGAACTCTGGTTTATTAGGTGAGCAATATGTAGGTTTTCAACCGGGCTTTGCCATTGATGGGATTGACAATTTGGTCGAAGGGGATTTTATTGAAGACACCAAAACCGCCCTGGTGTTGGAAGATCTAATTGGCCAATTCTTATTTAGCAAGGGCAGTTAAGTATAGTGAAAGATGGAGAATATAAAGTGAGGAATTGGTTTGGTTTTTTATTTGCAGGGCTACTGATGTTGAGCGCCAGCACAATGGTGCACGCTCAGGAGGAGATTAATCCCTATCAGATGTTACAAGATGTCGTGACCAAAACCTTTGACCGCATTAAACGAGAGCGTCAGCAAATCGAAGCTAACCCCGAGTTGCTAAGAGATGTTATGGAGCAGGAATTACTGCCTTATGCAGATTACAATTTTTCCGCGTTAAAGGTGCTGGGTAAGCATTTTAGAAATTTACCAAAAGAGAAGATTCCAGAATTTATCAAAGTGTTTAGGCAATATTTGATCACCACCTTTGCACTGGCAATGGCGTACTACGATGGTCAAGTAGTTGAGTTTCAGCCCATACGCCAAGTAGATGGCGAAAAAACCGTGACGGTTCGTGCGGTGGTGAAAGAGCCGGGTCGACCTGACATCAACCTTGCCTTTAAACTGCGTAAGAACAAGAAGACCAACGAATGGAAAGCCTACGACATGGTGGCGGAAGGCATTAGTTTATTATCGAGTAAACAAAGTGAATTTGAGTCAATCTTACGCCAAGATGGTATTCAGGCGGTGATAGACTTAATGAATGACAGAGTCAATAAACCTCTTAGTTTAGAAAAACCGGTTAAGGAAAGCTAAGTGCCTGTTGTTAACGTCACACAGCCTTTAGCCGGTTATTTTTTACTCACCGGTCAGCTTAACCAGAACAGATATTCAATGTCCTGAGGAAACTCGCCCTAAATATTCTTAAACATGAAGACAGCAAAGATATAAGCATGAAAAAGAAACCTAAGTTGGCCGCACTTGATGACGATTATCGTAAAACCCTTATTCTACACGCTTCTAAAATGCGCCAGCCGTGCTTGCATCTGGTTATGTATTATTGAGTTAATATTTATAAAAGACATAATTACTCAACTGCCGTCAGGCTCTTGCGAAATCGCACCAAAGCTACAAAAAAAACACCATGCCGATCACAATATTGACCATTAAATCCGGCCATACCAATTATCTCAAAACCAGCACCACGATAAAGAATCGCTTGAGCGATACTGACGAAATTGCTGGTCGGAGCAATTTGCATCGCAACCTGCACAAATTCGGACATGCTTTCATAGGGTAATCAAAATCAGCGTTTAGCAGTGACTGAGCAATATGGGTAATCAGGAAGTTTACAGTATCGATTTGTATTTTGACGGCGTACACCCCTGCCAACGAATGAAAGCACGGGTAAAGGAAGCAACCTCACTAAAACCACATCGTTCTGAAATACATTCAAGGCTCTTAGTTGTATGCTCAAGGTAAAACAAGGCTTTTTTGTGTCTAAAGTCATCTTTGATTACCATGTAATTAGAGTTTTCTAACTCTAATTTTCGTTGCATGGTTCGAATAGATATTCCAAGTTCCGATGCAAGTTCATTTTGAGTTGGAAATTGGTTTCTAGGGTATAAAGAAATGATGTTTTTAATCTGGCTTATAAGCCCCAAAGAGTCAAAAGAATGACTTGTTATAGATAATGGTACCCTTAATTGTTTTTCCACATCTTTATAGTTACATAAAACAGGTTTGTTTAGCCATGCTTTATCAAAAACGAGCTCGTTATAATTTTGATTGAATTTAACCGGACAGTTGTATAAGAAATGATAATCGCATAGGTTCACTGGTTCATCGTCTTTAAAGGATATATAGAGCAAAGGAACCTCTTTTTTCAATAACATACTTAACATTCTATTCGCAATACAAGTAAGCATAGTAATAGCGAATAAATAGTGGTTAGAATTTTTTGTTACAAAAGAAAATTGCCACCGCACTATATCCTTTTCAAGGATTAAATTTGCTGCTATGGGGCTTTGGCATACACGATTAACATTATCAATGGCTGTTAAAGCCTTTGATAATGTTTTTTCTGCACATGCAGATTTGATCATTAAAGCAATAGCTCCTCTAGGGAGCGGTTTTTCTTGAGTACCTAATAATTCATCTTTTGTATAGCTTAAAAGCACTTTATAAGACTCTATAATGTAGTGTAAGGAGATAATTCCTTGGGGTTCATCAATGCACTCAAATGGTAAGCCTATTGCTTGTGAAAAATCTCTCTTGGACATACCTACATAATCAGCAATTGAACAACAATCTTGAATAAACTTATTGGTAGAGAATAATTCATTTCTATTCATTTTTTTACATGCCTCTGCATTTGGTTTGACTCAGGGGTATTTCAAAGGAGCACAAATTATAGCTAAATTTAACAATCGGTTAGGCATCTGTTTTTCAATAAACGACGGTTTGCTTTTTTGGAGCACGTACATTCGTATAAACGACGAGCACTTATTTCATAGCTATGCTCATGGCCACAGCACTGGCAAATAAATCCGTTTGGCCACTTTAGTTCCTTCAAACAAGCTAAAATTTTGGCTTCTGGCATGTTTATTTGTCTACGCTTTTTGTTAATGATTCACGGTAAACACTAGGGGTTTGTCCTGTCCATTTTTTAAATGCTCTATTAAAGTTTGCAGTGTATGAAAACCCAACAAGATAAGATATTTCATCATACCTCAAATGCAATTGCTTCAAATAGCCTAATGTTAACTCTTTACGTGTTTTCTCTAATAGACTCTGATAGTTTGTACCTTGCTCATTTAGCTTTCGTTGCATATTTCGAAGACTAAAACCTAAAGATTCAGCGATCACTTGCTGAGAAGGGCTACCAAAAGGTAAAAGATCAAATATCTTTGACTTTACAACATGTTTTAAATCATTTTTATCTATACGAGACATGAACTCTTCAAGAATTTTTTCATGCATTTGAGTTATTAATGAATTAGTCGTTATCAATTGCTTTTGAGTTTGTTCAAGATCAAAAACAATAGTTGTTTTTTCTGCATTAAATACAACATCACATTTAAAGTAGTCATTTAAATAATCAGTATCATGATTAGGCTCGGGAAAAGAAAACAACACTTTCAAAGGTACAATATTTGCTCCTGCTAACTCCCTAGAAAATTTAATTACAGTGAGAATAAAAAGTTCAACTCCAACATAAGATAATACAGGGCTCGCTGTACTTTTATGGCAAAACAAATTCATATGAACCAATAATTGACTATTCCTTTCTAACACCGTGAGCTTACATGTATTTGATAGTACTCTTTTGTAGTTAGCTAAGCATTGGAGAGCAGCTTGTAGGCTTTCAGACGAGACCATGGCATAACCAAGAGCATGAAATATATTAGGATGAAACTGATTGGCAACAGAAATGGAGAAATCATGCCGATTCAACTTAGCGTTAGTATAATTAAGTATTTTAGTTATATTTTTTGCTGTAGTTCTTGATTCTGGGTTATTAAAAGCTCGGCTATCAATCTTAAAATTTTGACATGCTTCATCAAAATCAAGATCAAATAACTCCATTGCACGCTTAATAGAGATCATCCAACCGCTCAGTACCGTATAACTTTCTTCCATATTTTACTTCCACAAGATAAATGTAGACCCCAATAAAAATGATTAAAAATGACAAAAAAAATACATTTTGACGTAAAAAGCACTAGTTAAAACCAACGCCCTACGTCATGTTATGTAACAAGTTAAACATAACATTAACATTTCATCTAATGATAAACATTAAGAGTGCATTACAATGAAAAATAACACTACCATGAAGGTCTCATTGGGAGCGGCTATAGTTTTAGCTCTCACGTCACCGGCAGCTCAGGCAGCAGATTTTTACTTCGGAGAAAATGACGACATATTATTGGCAATTAACTCTCAACTGTCTGTTGGTTCTAGTTGGAGAATGTCAGATAGAGACCCAAAGTTTTACTCCTCAAACAATTTGGCTGATGGTATTCCTGGAACAGGGCTTTCTTCAACAACTGATGATGACACCTTGAACTTTGGCAAGCATGATGCTTTCTCAACTATCATTAAAGGGATAAATGATATTCAACTGGAAAAGGATGGTTTTGGTGCATTTCTTCGTGTCAAATATTGGTATGACTTAGAGTTAAAAGATGGTGATCGTCCTCACGGTAATGGGCCAAATGGATATGCTGCCGGTGAACCACTCAGTGATGATGGTTTTAGTGATACTTCAAAGTTTTCAGGTATACAAATCCTTGATGCCTATGTGTACGGCAGCTTCGATATAGGTGAAGCTCCTTTAGATGTGCGTTTAGGCCGCCAAGTGGTTAGTTGGGGAGAAAGCACCTTTATTCAAGGGGGTATAAACTCTATAAACCCACTAGATGTCAGTGCATTACGTCGTCCTGGGGCCACTTTAAAGGAAGGGCTATTACCTGTTGGTTTGCTTTATGCCAATTTAGGTGCTTCAGCAAGCTTAAGTATTGAAGCCTTTTATCAATATGAATGGGAGAAAACAGAAATTGATGGTTGTGGTACTTATTTTGCGACCGTTGATTACGCCGCAGACGGCTGTAACTTCATAACCGTAGCAGGTAATGATGCGCAAGCGGTTGCTGGAGGTTTATACTCTAAACGCATAGATGACATTGAGCCTGATGACGGCGGTCAATATGGTTTTGCTCTTCGTTATTATTCTGAAGCCTTAAATGACACTGAATTTGGCTTATATTTTATGAACATTCATGCTCGTTTACCTATCGCCAGTGTTTACCGCTCAGAATTTGCTGATTTACCAGGTTTTGTTGATTTATCTGGTAGCCCTTTTATTCCTTGGGCAGCAACAGCAGATCCACAAGTAGAAGGCTTACTTAATGCTTACGGCATTACAGATTTATCGAAAGATAATATAGATTCGCTCAACCCTAACTATACTATTGAATTTGTGGAAGACCTTAAAGTATATGGCTTAAGCTTTGCCACCAATGTAAGTGGTGTCGCTTTATCGGGTGAAGTTTCTTATAAGCCAGATACCCCTACTCAAATTAATGGTAACCATGCGGTAGGTGCGGCGTTAAGTGAAAATCCTTTGCTACCGTTTTCAGCACGTTTACAAACGGTTGAAGGTGGTGATTACCTAAAAGCTTGGGATGCATTTGATGTAACACAAATACAGATAACTGCTATACAATTTTTTGATCGAGTACTAGGCGCTTCAAGAGTAACTTTTATAGGAGAGGTTGGCTTAACCTTAACCGACGGCATAGAAGATATGGCTCAACAAGGTTTTCAATATGGTAGAGATACCATTTTTGGTGCTCCTACATTCGCTCCAGGTGAGGGTGGCTTTTATACTGACTCGGCTTGGGGTTATAGAACAAGGGTTGAGCTTGATTACTCAGATTTATATGCTGGCATTGCATTAAAACCTGTAATTTCTTGGTATCACGATGTCGATGGTTATAGCGGTCAATTCAATGAAGGTAGCACCGTAGCCGCAGTTTCATTAGAGGCGTTATACCAACAAAAATACTCTCTCACCGTTGCATATACTAATTATGCTGGTGGTGACTATAACTCGATAACAGATAAAGATTTTCTTTCGTTAAGCTTTGCCTTTTCGTATTAATTGGGGATTAGATAAATGAAAAAATTAAAAACAACGATTAGCTTGCTGGTAGTGTCAATAGGCTTAATGTCTAGTGCTGTACAAGCAAAAGTAGCATCAAATGAAGCGGCTTTATTAGGCACATCATTAACGCCTATTGGTGCTGAAGTAGCAGGCAATAAAGCCGGAACCATACCAGCGTGGACAGGAGGCTTGAACAGTAAAAATACCACTAAGAGTAAAGACTCAGGACGCCCAGAGAATCCTTTTCCTGATGATAAAGCTTTATTTGTCATTACGAACGAAAACCTAGAGCAATACAAAGCTAATTTAAGTGATGGTCAATTGGCGATGTTCAAAAAATATGCCGATTATAAAATGCCTGTTTACCAAACTAAAAGAACAGCTGCTTACCCCAATAATTTATATGAAACTGTAAAAACCAATGCGACAACCGCAGAGCTAGTTGATGGTGGTAATGGTTTAAAAAACTTCAGTATTACCGTACCGTTTCCTATCCCAAAAAATGGCTCTGAAATCATTTGGAATCATTTGACTCGCTACCGCGGGGGGGCTGCTGAACGATTTTTAGTCACCGTTCCTGTTCAAAAAGACGGTTCTTTCACTGCTGTAAATATGATTGATCAATTAGTATGGCCTGACTTTTTAGTGTCTGGACGAGATGCAGAAAAAGATAATAACGTGCTATTTTATTATTTACAGCAAATTACCGCCCCTGCTCTATTAACGGGCACCGCGTTGCTGGTCCATGAAACATTAGACCAAGTTAAAGAACCACGTCGTGCATGGGTTTATAATGCAGGTCAACGCCGGGTAAGACGCGCACCCAATGTTGCTTATGATAGTCCAGGAGCAGGTACTGACGGATTAAGAGCATCTGACAATTACGACATGTATAACGGCGCCCCCGATCGCTATAACTGGAAGTTAGTCGGTAAGAAAGAGCTCTATATCCCCTACAACGCTTATAAATTACTTGATACAAGCGCTAAGTACGAGTCAATCGTTAAAGAAGGTCACCTTAACTCAGAGTTTTTGCGATATGAGTTACATCGAGTATGGCAAGTTGAGGCGACCCTTAAAGAAAACGCCCGTCATATTTATGCTAAACGTACATTCTTTATTGATGAAGATTCATGGGGAGCATCGGTTATTGATCAGTATGACGGTAGAGGTGAACTTTGGAAGTTATCTGAAGGGCATAATATTCAATTTTATGACGTAGATACACCATGGATAGTTGCTGAAACTTTATACGACTTGAACTCTGGTCGATATCTCGTTACCGGCTTAAGTAATGAAGAGCCTATATTTATGAAATGGGGAATTAAAGCTGAACGTACAGACTTCTCAACATCAGCATTACGACGATTAGGTCGTTAGTTTCCAGGCTAATTGAACAAGTTATAACTAGCACCCACTGCGCTGGTTATAACTTTTCACTATTTCAATAAGTCTGTTCCCAAGTTAAGTTTATTGTCTTCGCTTTATTAATAACCTAGTAATATAAAGGTTCAATTTTATCCTATTTACCTATCACCAGAGAGTATTATGAGATCGTATACCCGAACAGGTTATCTGTTATTCGTATTTTTTTTATTTTATGGCACTAATTGTCAAGCTAGAATAGAGCTACTTAACACTAATTCATCATTTAGCCACTTAGCCCCTAAAAGCATTATTACTTCTCTAGCTAATAGATCAAATAATAAGGTTTTAGCCGTTGGGGAAAGAGGACATATATTAAATTGGAAATCTCCTGGCGATTATAAGCAAGAAATATCACCTGTAGCTCTTTTATTAACCGACGTTATTATTTTGTCTGACGGTACAAAATTAGCGGTAGGACATGACGGGGCCATTATTTCAGCTAAAGAAAATTCAATGGATTGGATTAAACTCTTTGATGGTTTCGAACTTATAAACCTAAAGATAGGTTTGATCAAAAAACGAATAAGGGCATTCAAAAAAACCATTGAAACTATTACAGATACTGACGCCCTTGAAGAAGCTGATTTTGCACTAGAGGATTTAGAGTTTTCATTAGAGGATGCAGGAACAGCAAAAATTTCTGGCCCTACTCTACCACTATTATCAGTAACTCAAACAAAGAATGGGAGTCTTATAGCCGTTGGAGCCTATGGAACTTTACTTAAAAGCTTGGATTTAGGAAAAACATGGCAATTGTTAGATGAGCGATTGAATAATCCAGATAAATACCACCTTAATAGTATTATCACAGATGAAAACAATAGCACCTATATTACTGGCGAGCAGGGCAAGGTTTATAAGTCTATTGATGATGGTAGCACATGGAAATCTATCAATACTCCATACAACGGAAGCCTTTTTGGAATACTTAGCCACAAAGAGTCTGGCAACCTTATTACTTTTGGTTTAAAAGGTAATTACTTTATCTCTAAAGATCAAGGAGAGCACTGGGAACACTTTATCTCTGAAAACAGGGCGACTCTACTTGCTGGATTTATTAAAGATAACGGTGACACAATATTGGTTGGACACGGCGGAACTATATTAAGCTTCAATATAAATAAGCCGGAAAAAACCAACTTAACCAAACATTCCTCAGCCGCAGCTTTATCAGCCGTTACAGTTCTTAATGACCAACTAATATTGGCAGGCCAATTCGGTATTATTTCGTTGAATATTAATGAAGGAATTCATCACTAATGTCTCATTCTAATAAGTTAGTTTTATTCTTTGAAAAATTAATATTTTCTAATCGAATTTTAATATTAACATCTCTCATTTTACTTTGTGCAGTGTTAACTTTTCAGGGTACCCAAGTAAAACCTGAAGCCAGTTTTTTAAAAATGCTACCCACTAACCATGAGTTTATTAAAAACTTTTTATCCTACAAAAAGGAATTATCAAACTTAGGAAATGTCGTAAGGGTTGTTGTTGAAAATAAAAATGGGGATATTTTTGATGCTGACTACCAAGAAGTATTAAAAAATGTCACTGACGAAGTATTTTTCATTTCAGGTGTTAATAGGGATGGTTTAAAGTCTTTGTGGACACCTAATGTACGTTGGCAAGAGGTTACCGAAGAAGGCTTCATTGGCGGCAGTATCATACCTGATGGATACAACGGTTCGAAAAAGAATCTTGATATAATTAAGTCTAACATTCTCAAATCTGGGCAGGTTGGAAACCTCGTCAGTAATGACTTTAAATCAAGTATTATTTTAGCCCCCTTACAAGACACAAATCCTGAAACAGGGTTGCCATTAGATTATCATCAATTTTCAAAAGCTCTCGAAGATAATGTTAGAGCAAAATACACCTCTGAAAATATTAATATTCGAATCGTTGGTTTTGCAAAAGTGGTTGGTGATTTAATTGATGGAGCAATGCAAGTTGTTCTGTTTTTTATGTTAGCGGTGCTAATTGTTTTACTGTTGTTATGGTTTTATTCTCGCTGTTTACGTAGCACATTTGCTGTTGTTATCTGTTCTATCCTAGCCGTTTTCGCCCAATTAGGAACACTAAATATAATGGGCTATGGTATAAATCCATACTCAATGCTAGTACCGTTTTTAGTGTTTGCTATTGGTGTAAGTCACGGTGTTCAAATTGTAAATTCTATTATTCATCATGCTGAAACGGGCGCAAATAAACTAGATGCTGCGAAACTTGCTTTTAGATCACTTTATTTGGCCGGCATTACCGCATTGATTAGTGATGCCATTGGTTTTACTACATTAATGGTTATTGATATTGGTGTTATTCAAGAACTTGCTATTGCGGCAAGTGTTGGGGTGGCGATTATTATTATAACTAACTTGGTTGCCTTGCCTATTATATTAAGCTTTATAGGTATATCACCTAAAGCGGTTGAATATTCAAGGAAAAATACTCATAACATTAGCTTAGTAGAGAAGTTATTTGCTAACTTTACTAAAGCCCCTTTAGCCATACTAACTATTGTAGTTTCTGTGGGCTTATTTTCAGGAGGGTTATATTACTCTCAGTTTATGAAAATAGGTGATTTAGATGCTGGGGCTCCTGAACTAAGGCCTGATTCTAGATATAACCTTGATAATGCATTTATTGTTGAAAACTATACCGCGAGTACAGACGTGTTTGTCATTATGGCGGAAACAGGCGCTGATCAATGTAGTAAATATAACAATTTAGTGTTAATAGACCAACTTCAATGGCAGCTTAAAAATACCGCGGGGGTTCAAGATGTTATATCGATAACTGACATTTCAAAATTGGGTATGTTTGGCATGAATGAAGGCTCGTTAAAGTGGGTTAATTTGAATAGAAACGAATTTGTAGTCAATGCAACTTTATCACAAGTCCCATCTGGTTTTATTAATGCTGATTGTTCTATGGCTCCCATTATTGTTTTCTTAAATGACCATAAAGCTGACACATTAAACACCGTCGTTAATACAGTTACAGATTTTAGTAAACAATATCCTCAAGATGGTATTAAATTTCTTCTTGCCGCTGGAAATGCAGGTGTTGAAGCATCAACCAATATCGTAATTGAAGAAGCACAAAGTGAGATGCTTATTTGGGTCTATTCCGTTGTTATTATTATTTGTTTAATTACCTTTAGATCGGTGCCTGTTGTTGTATGCATCATAGTTCCTTTGATTGTCACTTCGGTGTTAAGTCAAGCGTTAATGGCCTTTTTAGGTATAGGTGTTAAAGTTGCAACATTACCTGTAATTGCATTAGGTGTCGGGATTGGGGTTGATTATGGCATTTATATTTTCAGTAAAATAAAAGAAGGGCTTGCCATGAAAAAGTCACTCTATATGTCTTATTTATATACATTAAACCAAACAGGTAAAGCAGTAGGCTTTACTGGCGTAACTTTAGCAATATGTGTAGCGACATGGGCTTTCTCTCCAATCAAATTTCAATCCGATATGGGCTTATTATTAACCTTTATGTTTGTTTTTAATATGATCGGTGCGCTTACCTTAATTCCAAGTTTAGCTTGGTTATTACGTATCGGAAAAAGCCAGAGCGAATCTTAGTTCGTAACTACTAATAATACTTTAACGATGGCTACATCGTTAAAGTATTAAGCTTATCTTATAGATATGCGTTTAAGCAAACTCAAGGATATTAAGTGACTTTAATTAATCATACACATGTTCCAGGACATCATTGTTCTAGTACTGCAATAGCAGACTTGGTTCGTTTTCATCATTTCAATTGGAGTGAAGACTTCTGTTTTGGTATAGGCGGCGGCTTAGGCATTACTTATTTAAAAACACCGTCTTCATCCCCTACTCGCCTGCTTCATACACGCTCTTTAGGATATGAAAAACGCTTTTTCAATGCTATTGGTGTAGATGATTTTTCATGGTTAAGTGGCCGTACGGAAGAAGAAAGCGAGAAACAACTTCTTTGTGCCATAGACGAAAACCGGCCTGCCCTACTGCTTAGTGACATATTTTATTTACATTACTTTAATTCATCGAGTCATTTTCCGGGTCATGGAATTATGGTTTGGGGTTACGATAAAAACGATAAAATTTTTTATGTAACCGATACCGAAAGAGAAAACTTAGAAAGCGTGCCTTTTTCTGATATGAGAAAAGCGCGGGTATCACAAATCCCCCCCTTTATATGTAATGGTGATTTTTATGCTCCGCATCATCTATCCAAACCTACAGATTTACAAACACTATGCAAATTGGCTATTAAGGAAAATGCACATAGGTTGCTTAACTCAACTGACCATGCAAGCGGCTTTTCTGCTTTGCACTCCCTGACCGATGATCTCAGTAATTGGGCCGAATCTGATGACTGGCAATGGAACTGTCGATTTGCATACCAAACTATTGAAAAAAGAGGTACCGGCGGTAGTGGTTTTAGAAAAATGTATGCTCGATTCTTAGCTGAAGCGGGTCAACATCTAGAATCTATTAAAACCTTAGAATTAGAAAATAAAATGCTTGAAAGTGCACAGAGTTGGCATGTGCTTTCAAACGCTTTTAAGCAAACCTCTGAGAACGATAAACCAGATTTTGAATTTATTAAAAAATGTATTAAACAAGTGATTGCAAAAGAAACCATCTATTGTGAGAGCGCTTTATTAGTTTAAGTTTATAACTCAATTAAAAATTAAGGAATACTGATGGATGATACTTCCAGAAATATAATTAACAGAGTTGCCATGGGCGATGTTTTTAGGCGTAAAGCAGCAACATCCCCGAACCTTGATGCCATTGTAGAATACAGAAACAATGAACGGCTTGCCTATACCCATTTAGCGTTAAATAAAGCGCTAAATAAAGTTGATCATATGTTAAGAGCGTTAAATATAAAACAAGGTGATAGAGTTGCATTAGCCAGTCCTAATTCAATTGAATTCGCTCTCGTTATTTATGGTTGCATGAAAGCAGGCGTTGTTGTTGTACCTGTAAATTATTTACAAGGTCCTTCTGATTTGGTTTTTACGCTTAATCACTGCGAAGCTAAAGCGATATTTATTGAAGATTCATTAGTTGAAAAATTTGAAGAATGCAAACACGAACTCAATGTTTTGAAACATTGGATTTCAATACCTGTTACAGGTTGCAACGTGCCAGATAGCCACCTTTGTTTTAATCAGTTACTTGAAAGTGCTGCTGATAAAGAAAATGAAGATCTAATTATTAGCGATCGCGATCCTCTACAAATTTTATACACCAGCGGCACAACATCTAAACCTAAAGGTGTAGAAACTTCTCATCTTGCCCTATTTATCAATAGCCTATCAGCAGCTATTGAGCTAGGCATAAAAAAAGAAGGTATAGGTACATCGGTTATGCCAATGTTTCATTGTGCACAACACCTAATTTCAACCTCAGTATTGCATATGAGTGGTACGGTTCTTATATTTAGAACGTTTGAATCAGAGGATTTTGTCAAAATTATTGAAAAAGAAAAAGTTAACTTTATTTTTCTTTTACCTTTAATGTGGAAAGCGCTTCTAGAGGTTCCTAACATAGAAAAATACGACTTCAGTGCATTAGATACTTGTATGTATGCAATGGCACCAATGGATAAACCAAGCTTACTCCGCTTGAAAGCTATTTTTAAATGTCCGTTTATCTTAGGCTCAGGACAAACAGAAATGACCCCCGTTACCACTGTCTTTCATGATAAATGGTCATATAAAGATGGTAATTACTGGGGAGAAGCGTTAACAACAACAGATCAAGCCGTAATGGACGATAATGGCGTAATATTACCCGATGGTGAAATAGGTGAAATCGTATGGCGTTCACCTTCAGCAATGAATAGCTATTATAAAGATCCTGAAGCTACCGCTGAAGTATCTACTTTTGGTTGGCATCACTCGGGGGATCTAGGTTATTTTGATGAAGATCACCAATTAATGTTTGTTGATAGAAAGAAGGACATGATTAAAACAGGCGGTGAAAACGTTGCTTCTGTTAAGGTAGAGAGAGTCATAATGTCACACCCAAGCGTAGCTGGTGTGACCGTTATAGGCTTACCACACCCTCATTGGACAGAGGCCGTAACCGCTATCGTCATCCCAAAACCTAATGTGGATATAACGGAAACTGATCTAATAAAAATTTGTAAAAACGAACTTGCAGGTTACGAGGTTCCTAAACGCATTCTATTTGTAAATGATATTGCTAAAACAGCTACAGGAAAGTTTCTTAAAGCTCCTTTACGTGAAAAATATGCAAACCTATACTTATAATGCTGTTACTGAAGGCTTTTGTTCTACAATTAAATATTGGATAATTAAAAATAAATCTATTGTGGTCAAGGAACATTGCCGACAGTCTTATAGCAAAGTCAGATTTTTACTGGCATATTTTGGCTTTAAACCGCTGTATTGTGATGTGGAAAATATTACTTTACTATTAGGTGGTATTTCTAAACTTAATGAAGTGAAACATTTTTTCTAATTAATCTATGCGCTCTAAAAATTTCAACATCCATCGAAATAAGCTCACCCTTATACAGTCTCAGCCGGGTTTCGGAAAAACAGAGCTTTTGAATAAACTTTATCAAGAATCTAAAAATTTAAAAAAGTCTATATTTATATCTATATCTCAATCAGATAATAATCCCATAGCCCTTCTTAAAAAAATAGTTATATCCCTTAAAGCTGCTAACTTGGATACGAATACATCCTTTATAAATCAGCTTGATAATATCTCTTTGCCATCATTAGAGCCTATTATTAATTCAATGCTAGATTCATGTTTTATTAGTGAAATTAATTATATTTTTGTGGATGATGTTGATCTACTATTAGATAAGTCTTCTAATAAAATCATAAGTAGTTTTATAGCTGGATCAGTAGAACGATTTAGCCTCATTGCAACTTGTAGTAAACCCCCTCATTTTCACTATTCACATTTGTTATTAAGTAATCAAGTTACAATTATTGATGAGACTCATTTAAAGCTGAATTTTAGTGATCTTAGAAATTTGTTTGATATGAAAGGTTTTAAGAACATTGAAGACTTAAAGCTTAAAGAATTATTGGATGTTACAGATGGTTGGCCGCTTGGCATTCAATTTGTACTAAGTCATATTAAAGACGAAAATGAAATTAACTTAATAATAAAGGACTTAAAGCTGGGGAACCAGAGTCTAGAAACTTATTTCTCAGAGAAGTCATATAATTACCAGTCAGAAGAATTAAAAGATTTTATACATAAAATATCAGTTGTAGATGAATTTCACCTTTCACTCTGTAAAGACATCACTCAAGACCAAAATACGCATATTATATTATCCTATTTAATCGCAAATAATGCATTTATCACAAGGACAACCCATGGTCATTTTAAGTTTCACCCTTTATTTTTACAGTTTATAAGAAACAAAGCAAAAATGGCACTAGGCGATTTAGGTATTCTAGAGTGTTCCATACATGCTGCAAACTGGCTTTATAATAATAAACAATCAACTAATGCGATAGAATTAGCACTAAAAGTGGAAGAATTCGATATTGCTTCTAAATGGATAGAAAATGATTTAGATATATTTCTAAAAAAAGGGCTCCATTATGACTACATTAAATGGGTTAAAAAACTCCCCGCTCTCTTCTTGAATAAACACCCTCTGATTAGAGCTAACTATATGTTAGTACTTTGCTTTACAAAGCAGTTTGATAAAATGAGCGAAAACTCTCGTATTTTACACTCACAACTGCAGCAGGTGGATGAAAGAACAGCTCTAATAATCAAAAGACAGACAAGTTTAACTGCTTTCATTATGTCAGGTTTAACAGATGATATTAAAGGCTTAAATTCAAAAATCACTCATTGGTTAAGTGCATGGGGTCACATTGAAGCACACCAAACAACGAACCAATATTACTTCGAACTTGCAATGGCAAATTTAGTAAAAGGTTTTAGTTGTAAATGTATATCTTTATTTGATGAAGGGAAAAAAGCTTTATTTAATGCATTAGAAAACTTTAGAAGCGCGGAAAGCTTTTATGGAATAGGTTGGTCAACCGCTATTTTATCGGTGCTATACGCAAAGCAGGGCTTTCACCACGAAGCTCTCCAAGAAGCACATGGGGGATTGAAAGAAGTAGTTAATAATCTAGGCAAGGAGTCGCATATTGGCTATATGTTATCAACTCTAGTGGCTACTATTTATTATGAGTATGGTGACCTGGAAAGCGCACGTAAATATATAAAAAATTGTCATACCTACATAAAGGAACAAGGGTCAACAGATATATTAGTCCCACTATTTCAAACAGAATATAAACTTTTTGTAGCCGAAGGTTTAATTGAAGAAGGCATAAATGTTCTGAAAGATGGTATTAAATGGTCTGAAAACTTACACCTTTTGAGACTAAAATTAACTTTAGTCAATGACTTAATAACCTTGCTGATACTGAATAATCGAATAAAAGAAGCTGATGATTACGCGCATGCATACCAGGTCCAACATATACAGATGCATAATTATGATATAGGTATTAATCAGCATAAAATAATAAGTAAGTCTTTAATTCACCAATTAATTATTAATGAAAAATATCAAGATGCAATAGACATATTGCATCAGCTCATTGATAGGTGTCAGCAAAACTTTCAAATGAGACAACTATCCTATTGGTTACTATTGATGAGTATAATTTATTATAAAATGGAAGATAAAAATAATGCCTTAATTTTTTTTGTTGAATCAATCGAAATTTCAAGGACTAGAAAATACATTCGAATGTATGTAGATGAAGGCAGCTTAGTGTATCAATTACTATTTTTTGCGGTTAATGAAAAACTTACTAAAGAACAGCACGGCTTTGTACGCATGCTATTAAAAAATGGCCCTGAAATTGAACATAAGGAAAACAAATTAATTGAACCTCTAACTGGTAAAGAAGAAGAAATCATATCAAAACTAGAAGGGGGGCTTCCTAATAAAAATATAGCTGAAGAATTAAATATTTCTGAAGGGACCTTGAAATGGCATTTGCATAATATTTACTTGAAACTCAATGTCAAAAATAGAACGCAAGCATTAATTGCAGCAAAAGAAAATGGATACTGACGTGGTCAAGCTACCAGTTAAGTTAAGCAGCTTTTCTTATTTTTACCCTATCCGAGTCTGTCCAGTCTCGCCTAAATTGTAAATGCTGTTATCGATTTTTTTAGATTATTTGACAAACTAACTAGTTTAATATTAGAAGAGGAAACTTTTTCAGCATTGGCTTCTCCTTCTGACGCGATCTGACTTATTTTTCGAGCATTACCACTAATTCCATCAGTAACAACACTTTGTTGTTCAGCAGCACTAGCTATTTGCTCATTCATCGTAGTTATTGTACTTATTGAGTTAGCAATACCAGTGATAACACTTCCTGCTTTACTCGTCTCTTCAACACTTTCTGAAGCCTTTTTTCTACTAATATTCATAACAACAACGGCAGCAGTAGTCGCACGTCTTAGCTCTTCAACCATTTGTTGAATATCCATGGCTGACTTTTCTGTTTGTTCAGCTAAAACCCTAACTTGATCAGCAACTACCGAAAAGCCTCTGCCAAATTCTCCAGCGTGGGCAGCTTCAATTGCAGCATTTAGAGCTAATAAATTAGTTTGGTCTGTAATATCCTTGATTATTTTAACAACCGAAACTATTTGATTATTGCCTTCTTCAATCCTCTCAATAGTTTTAACGGATGATTCAAGCTCTGAAGACAACTCCCTAATGCTAGAAACTGCAAATGCAACAACTTCTTGACCTTCTCTAGCCGAGGCATCACTCTTTGACGCTTCTAATGCCGCGCTTGAGGCAGATGAAGCAACTTCATTTATCGCTAAACTCATTTCACTAATAGATAAGCTTAATAGTTCTGTTTCTGTTTTTTGTATCTTAATCCCTTCTAGCGTATGTGTTGTTAATTCTACTGATTCACTAGAAACAAGGCTTATATTATCAATAGCATGACTTATATCAGCAATTAAGATACGCAAATTTTGAACAACTTTAACCGCTGATTTTTGTAGGCTAACCAGTTCACTGTCATAATTTTCGTTCACTTCTACTGTTATATCTAATTGACCATTTGATATTTGCTCCAATCGTTTAACTAGAATAGCTAAAGGAGGTAAAGAACGTATTGATATAATATAAACAATGAAAATTACGACAGAAATTGAAACAATAATCATGACTGTAACTAGTTTTTTTATAAAAAAAGATAAAGCTCTAACCCCTTCCCCAAATTTAGCCGATGCATCAAGCGACCACTTTACATGATCATTGAACTGCTCCCCTTCACCAGAGGTTAAATATTGAGTTGAAGAGTTTTTCAACAGGTTTTTTCCTTCTGATAAACGGCGTGAACTTTCTCTTGCATCATCAATTAACCATCCTCTACCTAACGCTCTAAAAAGTAACTTTTCGAAATAAAAAGTCTCTGAATCAACTTTGTTTGCAGCCTCTATTGCTATTGTAACCTTGCTAAGTAACGATTGACGGTCAATTTCCACCCTCATTAACTCATTACTAATTTTTTCTAGGGAAAGTATATGTTGCCTTTCTTGATATGAAAACTCTGTCGCTTTAGACATCAAACGCATACCATAAAGGGTAATAAGTAATGCCGCTATGGAAAAAGATAATAACGCTTTAAATTTATATGTTAATGAGTTTGTGCGTGTAAAAAACGACATCTTTTATCCTTGAATAACACACAGATCTGTCACAACAGATTGGCATTGTTGAACTTTGGCGGTTAGTTTTTTAGCGGCATAGTGAAGTAACTATTCACCACCACACAATTGAATTGGAACAAAAATTGTGCCGTGCAAATTTTCTATATAAAGAATTTAATGTCGCGTTTGGGTGAAAATCAATCCTAATTATGACAATTTAAATTTTCAATAGACTTCCAGTGAACAGTTACCATAGTGGCATGGTATAATAATCACTTTTGCCAGAAACTATTAAGTGCTTAAAATTTATAACCAACCATTAATGAATACACCATAGGGTCAACGTCAATTGTTGAAGATCCTTTAGCTCCATTAGCCACATCAAAAGTCAGATCAGTTGAAATGTCAGCGTATCTCAACGATACATTCACAAGCCAAGCTTCATTTAAGTAATAATCAACACCAGCTTGCACTGCACCACCTACGGAAGTGCCTAAAGATAAATTACTAAACCCACTAGCTTCTCCTGCAGCATTAAATTTTTCATCATAAAAATAGGTATAATTAATGCCAATACCCACATAAGGTTGAAAAGATGATGCCGTATCAAAATAATACAGAGCACTTACAATCGGTGGTAAATGACTAGCTTTAGCAACCTTTTGCCCTTCAAGCGCAATGTCGTGAGTAAATGGTGTAGCGACTATAAATTCTACAGCCCAATTAGCGTCAAAAAAGTAAGCAATAGTTCCACTCAATTGTGGATTATCATCTACAGTTACGGTTAAACCTGAGTCGCTTCCATTTAAAAACACTGGCGACTTACCACTATCAGGGTCAACCAATGAAAAGCCTCCTCTGACAATGACATCGCCGGTTTCATTGGCTGAAACTAATGTAGGAACCATTAACATGGGATAAACAAGTGCAGAAATTAATGTGGTATTTAAACTTTTATTTTTCATAAATCATCCATTTTCTTTAAAACATTCTCGTTATAGTGCATAGATTATTAAATTGCGCGGGAGTCATAATAAAAACACAAAATTGATTTTTTATTATGACAACAAGTTACTGGGACATAACACTTAAAAAGCTTTATTATGATTTCAAAATCATATCAGCTGCTTTTTCTGCAATCATAATGGTAGGGGCATTTGTATTGCCTGCAACAACATTAGGCATTATAGAAGCATCAACCACACGTAAACCTTTAACCCCATGTACTTTTAATTGATTATCAACGACAGCCATATCATCATTACCCATCTTACATGTTCCAACTGGATGATAGATGCTTTCGGCACGTTTACGGATATCTTCTATAATTTGCTCATCCGTTTCGACAAGCTTCCCAGGGATAACTTCTTCACCTCTATAAGGGGAGAACGCTTTAGAATTGAGGAGTTTCCTTCCTATTTTATACCCATTTACTAGGCTCTCCAAATCCTCTTTTTCTGTTAAATAACGTGGTTGAATAAGTGGATCGTCAAGAGGGTTAGCCGTTTTCAAGGCAATAAAACCTCGACTTTTAGGTTTCACGTCACATATATGTAATGTGTAGCCGTAACCAAACATTATTTGACGACCATGATCTTTCAAGTATGTAGGTAAAAAATGAAATTGAATATTCGGTGTTTCTTGGTTTTTATCACTTTTAACAAACCCCCCACTTTCCGCGACATTACTGGTTAAAAACCCTTTTTTATTTCTAATATAATCAACTGTTGCCACAGCGCCTTTAACCATCCCAAGCGGTGTAACAGAAATAGCATCTTTACTAATAGAACTATGCATTAGAATAATATCAAGGTGATCTTGTAAATTTTGTCCAACGCCCTCAAGGATTTTAACAACAGGTATACCATGGCGCTTTAATTCTGCTTCAGGTCCTACACCTGATAGCATTAAAGTTTGTGGTGAGTTTAATGCACCACCGCTTAAAATCACTTCTCCTTTACTGTTTAAAGCAGCTGAATGAGTAGCACCATTTTTAAAATACTCAACCCCTATCGCCTGAATATCCTTAAACACAACTTTTGTAACCTGTGCCGCAGAGATCACGTTAATGTTTGAACGTCCTAGTATAGGTGTTAGGTATGCTTTAGCAGTACTACAACGCTGTCCTCCCTTTTGCGTAACCTGATAATACCCAATACCCTCTTGATCTGCCCCGTTAAAGTCATTGTTCACTCTAAAACCGAGTTCTTCGCCCGCCTCAATAAAAGCACCACTTAAGGTATTTACTGTTCTTAAATTATCAACTGACAGTGGACCTGAATTTCCATGAAGTTTACAGTCCATAGTTTGGTTACCTTCAGATTTGATAAAATAAGGTAATACATCTTTATAAGACCAGCCTTTATTACCAAGTTTTGCCCAACCGTCATAATCTTCTTTCTGGCCACGAATATACACCATAGCGTTGATAGAACTACTACCACCATAGGTTTTTCCTCTGGGCCAAAAAAGTTCACGTTTATTTAATTCAGTTTGAACATCAGTATTAAATTGCCAGTTTAGTTCTTTACTTCGTGAAAGTAGCGCTATACCAATAGGAACATGTATTAGGGGATTTTTATCTTCAGGCCCTGCTTCAATTAATAATACTTTCTTACTTGTATCAGCTGATAAACGATTTGCCATTACACAACCAGCAGATCCTGCACCCACTATAATGAAATCATACATACTAATTTTTACCTTATTTCTATAACCACAACAAAGGGGAATAGGTTGTCTCAAAAAAATGGATTTTTTTACACCAATTTCAACTTACTTGTCAGCTCAACAAAGTCAGATTTTCCTTTACAAAGCAGCCAGACATTTAAATTTTTTCATTATTTAGTACCTTTAAAATTTAGTTCTTGTCATTTAATTAATGAGTATGTAAGAACACCTATGCAGGCTGTCGCAAAAACGCCATGTATAGCAATGATTAAAGAAGGTGTTTTGCGATATTTAAACCACTTCCCAAATACTAAAAAACCAAATATTAGTAAAACACTAAACAGGCCTACTGAAATCCATCCCAAATTGCTCCATTCCCCTCTTAACTGACCAATAAAAAGTATAAGTACTCCTACCCCACCAGCTAAACCATGAGTACCGATCATTAACCGATTTACTTTTTTATTATTTCTTCTACGTTTAACTAGATATAGGCCGAAAAAAGCTACAGTTATGAAAACTATCAGTGCTAAAAATTGCATAAATCTTCCTCATGTTAGATATAGCAACAAATATATATTTGTTGCTATATCTATATCTAGATTTACGCTGCTTTAGCAACCTTAGGATTGTGATAACGCTTGAACATTTCCTCTTTAACATCAGGGTCGACGTTTACTTTAGCCATATCCCCTTCTGCCCAACTAACAACCATTGGATTCATCAATGAAAACCATGCTGATGGCAACATTGCGACGGCAAACATCCATGGATAGCCTGATGGTAAACTAGGTACTTCAGGATAATCTCTTAATAATTGGTAAGGACGGGTTGGGTGAGCATGGTGATCTGAGTGGCGTTGTAAATGCAATAACACTAAATTAGATATTTTATGATTACTATTCCACGAATGGCGTGCTTGACAGCGCTCATAACGACCATTGGCATCACGTTCACGCATTAAGCCATAGTGTTCTACATAGTTCGCACAAGTTAATTGCCACCAACCGTAACCTGCCGCTATTGCCAAAAATGGGATCATCACCGGGCCAAAATACGCTAACATTAGGGTATATGCAGTAATAGTAAGAAGCGCAGGTTGAATTATTTCATTGCTTAAGGACCATTCTGACTTTCCTAATCGATGTAGTCTTGCTGATTCAAGCTCCCATGCACGTCTAAACGCTCCAGGAATTTCTCTTTGAACAAACTTGTAAATTGTTTCACCAAATCTCGATGTTGCCGGATCTTCTGGTGTAGCTACATCTTTATGATGACCTTTGTTATGCTCAATAAAGAAATGACCATAACCGCTACACGCAAGCATTAACTTAGCGCAAAACACCTGAGTTTTATCATTAACTTTATGACCTAGCTCATGTCCTGCAACTAGGGCAAGACCATTTGCAATACCGGCACTCAATGCTCCACCTAAAATACTAAACCAAGAGAAATCAAAAGATGAAACCACATATGCCATATAAAATAGTGCGACCCAGTGAGCTACCGTAGCGCCATACATGATATGAACGTAGTAACGGTCTTTACCTAATTCTTCCATTAATTCTTCGTTAGGGTTTGCTGAATCAGTACCTGAAAAATGATCTAGTAATGGAAGTATTGTATAAAGTACAACAAACATAGACCACAGCCATAAACCATTATCCGTCTCAGAAGCTATATATGCCGACAGAATTGGAATACCCGGCAATATCATTGAAGTTAAGTACCAATAACGCTTACTTGATATCCAGCTACTATCTTCTTCTAAAACTTCGGTAGTTGCATCTTCTACGCCCGAATTTTGAATGCCTGTTGGTATTTTCATTATTTTTTCGGTCATATATTACTCTCTTAAGCTTTAATGACATTTAATGAAAGGGACTATGCCTGAAATACATGTTAAGCAAACCTAACAATAGTTAGGGGGGAGATTACGTTGTAACAATGGCTCGATAATACTTCTGAACGTCCATTCCTATCCGAGGTTGTTCGTTGATAGGTTGCTTGCTCTCATCTCTAGAGGATAAGCCAGCTTAATTCGAGCTTCTAGATCCAAGTTGTAAATGCATAACTGGTTTGGGCTGAAGCAAATGGTCATTGACACTTTAAACTAGGATCCTGGCCCGATTCTTTTATCTTCTCGTTTAAATATGGGCTTTCCCTCTGGATCAGCACCACAGACCTGAAAATGGGCGGGATTTTTCCTGTATGAAATAGGTGAAGCACGGAGGGATAAAAGCATCAGGGCAGCAATGATAAGTAAGTGTCGAAATAAAATATTTTGTGTTTTATTACAGTTGCCGTAGATTTGGTTTATTTAAATTGGAATATAATCGAATTAAATCA
>TARA_R110002167_G_scaffold215074_4_pt1 | contig 37019 bp, 46 predicted proteins | sample TARA_R110002167 | Tara Oceans TARA_R110002167 (sample SAMEA4398238) | marine metagenome | biome: Polar Biome; feature: [MES] marine water layer (ENVO:01000295) within the mesopelagic zone...; material: water (ENVO:00002006), including particulate matter (ENVO:01000060) such...
ACTCCATCCAGTCACGCACGGATCGCACACCTTCAGGAACACGACCCGAGCCAAACAGATCCTCGGGTAACTCGGATTTCAGGCATGGGTTTCCGCGTGTTGCCAGCAGGCATGGTTCAAGGTTCTTGCGTGTGCCATAGCCGGTACCGAACGCATACTTTCCTGTAGTTGGATTAAATTTGCGCCATTCCCAAGCGAGGCCCTTAAACTCGAAACCCCAGGCTTTGAGAACGCGGTTCCATTCCGGCATTAGCGGCCAGGTTGCCCACATGAACAAAGCGCAGTCATCCGCCGCCAGAAGCTCGACCGGCATGTCCGCAATCTCGTCCACTGTCATGCAGTCATAGTGGGCCAATGGTCCTTTTCCTTCGCCCTTGGATGAGTAATTGGCAAACGGCCATGCGGGATCGGCCAGAATGACGCGAAACCCACCAGCCGGGCGCTTTTCCAAGAACTCTTTGGCAAACTTTTTAATCATGACGGCGCGTTGCCCCCTCAAGCGAAAGGCGGCTGACGGCCGCGACCAGTTCCTGCCAGTTGCCACCGGCATCGATATAGGCGCGAACCAACTGTTCAGGGTCGGAGATAGCCACAGGAAAATCTGTGACAGGTTCACCGGCCCTCAACGCTTCATTCGCGGCGTGAAGAATGGTCAAAAACTGCTCGCGTGCCTTGGAGCCACGCGGGTGATTGCCACGCACAAACCCGGCTGCAACGGTCGCCAGATCGGCGAGCGCGGTGCGGATATCCGTGTTATGTGCGGGATGTAGCGACATTTCAGATGTTCCGTTTCGCCATGGCCAAACGCACTTCTGCGATTGCACACCATCCCCTCAGAACAGCCTTTTTTCCTGCTGTCCGCGTTGCTTCGATACCATCCAGCCGGAGACGATAGGTTCCGTTTACGAAACCGAAACTGGCACCGTGACGGTTCTTCATTTCTGAGAGAATGCTATCGGCGGGCTCGCCTTGATCCAGAGCGTGTGTGATCTGCTCAATGCGCCCTTTCAGGGTAACCTGCCGTGAGTGTTTCCTTTCGGCCTCGTCGATCTGTTCGATCTCGGCAACGATCATGCTGGCCGCGCGTATCAGATCGCGACGACGATCTTTCCGCTTGGGGTGTTCATCGAACGGCCAAAGGTCGACACCTTTTGCCTTGATCCAATCCGTTGTTTCCTCCGGCAGGGCATAGAATGCTCCGCCGGTGGCGATGACATCGGGCTCATGAAGGCTATCGTGATGCGCATCGTAACCTTCGTCTTCGATCTGACGCTGGCGCTCCTGCATGATCTCTTTCGCAATACTTGAGGCTGACATTTCGCTCTCCGTGTTACTTGGGTGGTGCGGCGGACCATTTCGGTCGGCCTGTCGGCCTTGACGGTTTCGGCAATAACGCCCTCATCTCCGCTCGCCGCCGCACCAAAGAACAGACCTTGATCTGCTCATTGCTGGGGCAGTCACCGGGGCCAAACCAAAAACACTTGCAACAGGTTTGGGTGGCCCCGGTTGGCCCGTCAGGCACCGCGCACGCGTCGGCGCGGTGCCGTCAGAAATCGTCGGTATTGTTCGATGGCTTGACGGTCTCCATGAGCATCCTCGGCAGGAATGCCTGGCACACGCCGGGTTGATCCGATCCGGCGGCGCAGAATGGCTTCTGGTCCGCTTGCCAACTTGGTCGCATGGATAGGAACCTGATCCCCAAACTGGATATCTCCAGCTTCGTAGCAGTAGGCAAACATCACACCACCTGCCTTTCATCAGTCTTGAAATTGACAGCCTGGTTGCGCATGTCTTCGCCGACTTCGCGCGGACGGAGTGTTAGGCTTGGCTTCAGGCCTGCGGCGCTAATGACGCCCTTCGCACCTTTGCCATGGCGGGCAATTGCGTAGGCAACACCACCATCCACCAACGCAACCGAAAAGACCTTGCCCGGCTTATTCCTGCTCATTGGTTTCCTCCGGCTCCGCAAAGAAGTCGGATGGCAGGACGAGCTGCACAAACGGATCAGAACGCCCCTGCACACCGTCAATATGTTCGCCGGTGATTTTCTTGGCTTGAAAGCTCCGCCCTTCATACTGGTCGGGAAGTCGGGACAAAGTGATCTGAGCCGTGTTCCCACGCTTGGGAACCTTTAGCTCCCAACCTTTGGTGACTTCGCTCAGGCGCAACTTTCCTGCATGATCATCAATCCCCCAGCGCACCATGTACTGGCGACCAACATGCAGTTTCAAACGCTTCATCGCGTCGTCACCAAACCGCAGAACGACCATGTTGCATTTATGGACCTTGCGGGTGGTCAACAGGATTTCATCCGGCTGGATTGGCGGCTTGACGTTCTTATTCGGCGGTGCGATTTCAACAAATGACATGGCTCATTCCTCCTCGATCAGGGCCGCAACCAGCTTGTCCACGTCACTGTCCTGCGGCTTGACAATGACGGTGTCCGTCGCATCCACGACCGAGATACCAAGACGTTTCAGGTCTTTCCCTGAAAGGTTCGAAAGAGCGGGTTTGACGGGTTTTTCGGTGACCTTGATCAAGGTGTTGACCGCGTCGGGATACAGCTTGCGGATCGCCGCGACCAAGGGTTCGTCATCGGGGCACTCAAGCCGACCAGGTTGTTTGCCAAAGCCCACTTTGATGCCCGCGAAAGTGCGTGATTTTGGTTTGGTAAACAGGTCCGGCGCTGCCTTGATAGCCGCCTTCAGATCGGCTTCATGCTCTCGCACGGTTTCGGCTTGTTTGCGGATCATGCCCATGTATCGGGCCTTGAGATTTTCAATGTCTTCATGCAGGGCACCAACTGCTTCGCCCAGCTCAATGCGGGCGGCGGCGTAGCCTTGGGCCTTCTGTTCGATTTCTGCCATCGTCGTCATTGCGGTTTCCCCTGTAAGGTCCGCCAGAAGCGGATCTGTTGAATACAAAAGCGAATGAAAGGAATGCGGGATCGTTTCATGCCGCCGACCCTCCGCCATCCGGTGGCAGATCTCGGCGCAGGTTTGCAGCCGTTCGCCGGTCAGCAAGGCTGACCACTTGACCGCGTGCGACAGCCCGCTCAATCGCGTGCAGGCTCGTCTCACCAACGGGGATCGGTCCTGCGCTATGCTCGTAATCGCCAAGGTTGTCAGACAACTCCTGCAGATTGGTCAGCAAGATGTCTGTGATCGAGCTATCGAGTTGCAGCTTGCCGCCTTGAGCATTCGCTTGCTTGCGCAGTGCAGAGGTGATGTTTGAGAGTTTCTGACTGATCATCGGAAAGCTCCTTACGCTGCTGACGAGGAATGCTTTTCCCACGCCATCTTGATGTGTTTGATCGATCGTGGAGCGCCTTCTCCGTTTGCCAGCAGGCTTGCAAGCTGAAGGCACTTGGTCATGCCGCGCAATGCACCCGGTTTTCGAGCAATCGCCTTGAGATAGCGAATTTCCTCTTTTTCCGTGACGTCCCAAGCTGCAATCAGGGCACACATATCTTCGGCTCTCGGGATGCTTTGAGTGCAGCGGACGCCGATACGTGAGAAAAGCTGCGCAAAACCAGCTTTCCGCCCATTACCTTCCAGTTGCGCGTAAACGGTTTCATTGCCAACAAGGACAAGGCCAACCGTACCGCGCGCCCGATCATAAATGGACCTGGCCTGGTCAAGTGCTTCGGTCGTCAGGTGCTGGGCTTCATCGATGATGATCAGCCCGTTAGTCCCGTCAACTCGGCGGACGATCGCTTTTGAAAGTTTGGTTGGCGATTTCTCGGTAACCCCAAGAATTTCGGCCAACTCAAGCAACATCCCGTGGGTGCCCTTCGAGCTTGGGTCCATTGTTGCCAGCCATACGTTGCGATTGGTGCGCGCATATTGCTCGCAAGCGGTCGTTTTGCTGATCCCCGCACCACCCGCGATGATGGCAATCTCTGGCAGGACATGGGCGTATTGCAACGCACTCATAAACTCGATGGTCGAGGGTGTTTCAACATAGTCAGGAACACGCGGAATACGGCTGGATGCCTGCTTTTTTTCACTGATCCCCGAAAGCCAGATCTGAACCTCACCGGCGACTTTCGAATTATTCCCGGCATAGGTGCCCTTAAACCAGCCCGTAAACGTGCCATAAGCAACGCCTGCCAGACGGGCAACATCGGCCTGATTGTAGCCTTCTGCGTCCATGACACCGGCGCATTTCGCCCGAATTTCTTCAATCTCTTCGGCCGAGAAAGTGGTATCTGTTGCAACTAATTTGTTCATGCTAGAATCCTTGTTGGTCCGTTGTGATCAGAGGGTGCGCATTGCTTGCAGGCGGCGCGCCCTCACTCGTCCCGACCGCCCTGCAGGATCTGCAGGCCAGCGCGGAAATTCTTCGCGAAATCCCCTTCGACGTCTTGTTCGGAAACAGGTTCAGCCTCGGCTTGCCGCGCAAGGTTGCCTGTGACCAGGCGAACCGCTGCGGGCTGCGGCGATGGTGCTGTCTCGTCCATATCGGGAAGAAGCCGCATATATTCGTCGATCGAAAGAGTGCGCTCGATCTCTGCTGCTTTCTTGGTGAGGTTGATAAATGTGCGACGCTTGCGGCCGTGTTCACGCGCGGCATTGCGATCGGCGAACCCGCTGGCCTCCCAAAGCTCAACCTCGCCGATGAAACTGCCATCAAGACGATATGCAAAAACGCTTTCATGCAGGAAATCAGGGTCAAACCGGATCATGATAGGCTTGCCGATATGATCGTGCAGGCAGTCAGACCAGTATTTGTTGCCCATAAGCTCGATCCGGCCGCTGCGTTTGTCCGTACGAACCTGCTCGGCTGCCAGAAGGCACATACGCAGCTGTTCGGGCGCAGCTTTGCGGACAACGGCATCCTGATAGCTGGCGTCAAACACCTGATCAAACGACCGAATGCCACCACAGACCCGCGTCTTACGTTTCCCACGTGCGTTATGCATCCGAATGCCCTCACCAACGATCTTCAAGAACTCGTCAAGATCAATCGCGCGGCTGGCATAATCTTCTGGTTTTGCCATCGGGCTGTTGCCGGTGTAGGCCCCCTGAAACGCAGGGTGCTTGGCGATGTGATTGCAAAAATCGCGGAACATACGTTCAATCGGTTTTGACTGGCCGGAATAAGGCGTCGTCCAATGGATATCGACGCCAAGCGCGGTCAGAATGCCGCTTGGTTCCTCGGGTTTTACCTTGAAGCGGAACCGGTTCGGTGTGCCGCCTGTGATGCACTTGGCAGCAAAGCCGCGTCCGTTATCCAGCCATGCATGATCTGGAATGCCGTATTCACGGAACAGGTCACCGAATGCCAGTCGAACAAGGTCGGAATTCTCGCTTTTATCCACACGCCATGCGACGCATTTATTCGAATACAGATCCTGTATCGCAATCATCAGCGGGCGGGTAACTTCGCCATCCGGGAAACGAACAAACACATCCCATTTATGACCGTCGACATTGACCGCTTCCATCGCGTGGAACTCGGTCCGGTCGCGATCCTGCGGCGGATACATCATCTTGAGTTTCTCGCTGCCTTCGCGCAGCAACACCTTTACCGGGACCGGTATTTCAGTGTTCAGGCGGCGTTCAAGTGTGCGGGCTGCAGGAATTGTCCAGCCATGCTGTTCTGCTGCGATCTCAAGCCGCTCGTAACAGGCCGCAAAAGGCGGCTTGGCAAGGCGCAACCAGTCAGCTTTTATGAATTCCCAGGCAGACGGATCACAATCGACTGTTTTAGTGCGTCCAGCATGGCGCGGGCACAATGCCGGAAGCCAGTCTTTGCGGTCCAGTCCTTCAACCAGCTTGAACCAGTTATAGATGGTTGATGCGCCAACATTCTGTTGGGAAGAAACGATTGCAACCGCCTGATCCTTTGACAAGGCACCGCGTTGCAAGGAGCAGATCGCATCAAGAACGGAAAAACGTTCATGGGCTTTCTGCTTTCTCGTTTCCGGTAGCGCCTCAAACCATTCCCAATCCACACGTGCGGCCGTTGTGCCACGCTCGGTTGATTTCGAAACTGTTGCTTTATTCCGGGCGATCTCACGTTTCTGCAGTTCCGTCTGGGCCGATATGGTGAACAGCTTCCAGCTATATTCCCAACCGCCACCGCTAGCTTTGCGTTTGCGGGCCAAGGGATCACCACTCACTGTCATGGCGTCTCGCCATCCATTTTTACTGGCAAGGACGTTGATACCCCGGACCGTTACCGGCATTTGTGGAAGCTTCAGTTCGGCGATTTCAGTCGGAGAGAACCATTCCTGCTTCATGATTTTCTCCCGCGCCGGAGCGAATGAAGTTCCCCGTTAAGTTCTTCGATTTTCTCGGCCAGAATGGCCTCACGGACAGTGCCCTCGTATTTACGAGGAATGACGGTCAGGCCAAGTTCCTCGGCCAGTAGCGTTAGAAGCCTGTAATCCTGTGTGGCGTGCATCAGTGCGACCGCCCGAACCACGCTGATCTTGTGATCCTCACGTGACTGACTGGCATATGCGTCGATCATGTTCTTGGAGACATCCTCGCCAAGGAAATCACTCATGCGGCGCGCAACGTCTTCACGTTCCAGAGGTTCTTTATCGCGGGATTTTGCGTCGCCCAGGATGCGCGATACGGCGAGCGATACCTTGCCGCTGATTGTTGCGGCCCGGACAGTTTGCTCCTCGAACCGTTCAACCCTCGGGCTGGTCGGTTGCCAGCTCAAAAGATCAAGCGTCTTGCGATCTGACTGGATACGCGCCATCAAGCAGCCTCCTCAGTATCGGGGATCGCCATATCAAGCAGGTCTCTCATGAGCACCTGATCGGCCTCTGAAAGGTCACGAACAAATGTCCGGCGCGCGGCAATCGGGGCATGCCGCCATGCATCCATTAGTTTTTTGAGAGCCTGCAGATTGTTGTCGGCAACAACTTTTGGCTTGCCGCTCGTTTGCTCAATCGCAGCTTTGACCGATTTCACCGTCGCGTTTTCGCGTAGGATCAGATCAACAATCTTGATCTGCGCGTCCGGCTCCTGCTTGGCCAGCAGCAGCAGTTCTTTCTGGTTTTTGGAAAGGTCCGTCCCGATAAGGTTACGGCGCACATCTGGTGAAAGACGGGTCGCAATCCGCACCGCCCGCTCGATAGAACGTGGATTGAGGCCAATTTTCTCGGCGGCGTCTTTTGCAAACGACATCGTGTCGTTTGCGGAACCGTGTTTGGCTGCAGCCCCAGCAACACCTGCCTTGGTTTCAGGATGCATTTGTTCATAAATGCGCTTGCGTTCTGCAAGGAAAACCGCTCGATCTAGAGGATTTAGTTCATGTCTTAATAGGTTCTCATCGATCTCGATCATCTTTGCCTGAAGGCCGTTCAGCTCCTCATGAATGACAACCGGGATTTCCTTCAAACCGACCAGACGGGCCGCTGCAAGACGATGCGCACCGGCAACCAGCATCCAGTCACCAGCCAGCGTCTGTGTAATAGCCACCGGCTGCAAAACCCGGCCGCACTGACGAATACTATCGGCGATCACCGCGACATGATCAGGATCAACCGCCCGCAGACGTTCACCAACGTTAATCCGGTCAATGTCAAACATTTCAGCCATTCAGAGCCTCATAAGAACCATAAGAGATGAATTGAGAGGTGGCGACGGCGCGGGGGTTGAGAGAGGCATTCACGCCGCCGCCACTTTTCCCTATGATCGGAAGCGACCAAACAAACCGATCAGGGAAAGACAAAATGAAGCCGGAACTGGAAGACTGGATACTTTCCGAAACAGGAAAATCACTGGATGAAACACCGCCTAAGCGGGTATCCTTTTGGAAAGTGGTTGAAGGCCTCTGGCCATTGAATGAAATTTTTCGACCACAGTTCGAAGCGATTAGGTCGATCAAATACCGAGCTCGGAGTGAGAAGGCCGCAGACGACGCCATTCTGGCTTTCATCCAATCTGGACCTGATGCCTGGAACGATATTCCACATGGTGCATGGCGTGTCCTGCTCGAACGGCAATCGCAGATGATAGGGACTGCGATTGCCAACGAAGCCGCAGGTGAAATGACCGTCATTCCGGCCTCCCTGCGCGATGATCAGCTAACACCTTTTGTAATGTTATTTTGGCTTCTTCGGATGAGGCTCCCGTTTCCAGCAGAAAATCGATCCGGTTTCGAATTGCCTTCATCAATGCCGGATCTGCCTTTGCGGCAGCACTGAAGGCAGCACCATGGCATTGGGCATAAGCACAACTGTTCACGCTGCCTCTCCTTTTAGACAGTGACGAAGGCGCGGCCGATCCGTATAGTTCTGGGAAGGTTGAGGTTTGAGGCGTTTGCCTTTGGCGTCGTAGCGCGACGGCCAGATATCCTTTGCCCGTAGACCAAGTGCTTGCGCAATAGCCTGCTCACCCTCTGCATGAGGATGACGGGCAGCATCGCGCGTCGTACCGACCCGAAATCCGGCGTCACGGTCCACATCGGCAAAGGTGATCCCCTTCTGGTTCAGATCGAACCGGATCTTCTGGGGACTCATGTCGCGCTTGCGCACCATTGGTATCTCCTCGAACGTCCCGGCCCTGCCAGGCCGGTAGATTTGGAATGTTAAATTCCGTGAACGAGGAAAATATAGACCGATATTATTCGACTATCAACCGAATAATTCCGTTCTAAGCTAGATGAAGGCGATTACATTCGACCTTTCCAGCTAAGTATTTGAAAAGATTTGATAAATGCCAAAGATGGAACAGAAAAAAAAGGATGGAAAGCCTATTCCATCCTATAACCTAGAGCTTGGAACTCGAATTGCGTCGGTTATAAAGCGGTTCGACAGCCTAAAAGCAGCAGCTGTACATGCTGGGGTGACCGATGAAACTCTTGCTGCGTGGAGGGATGGAAAGACAGAGCCGAAGTTTATCGGGCTAAAGCAGCTTGCGGAAGCTGCTCAAGTTAACCTTAACTGGCTTGCTTTTGGAAAAGGCTTCCCCCCAAGCAGTAATAATCCTGATTATCACCACGATCCCGATCATCAAACTCGCGAAGCCCTAGAGTTCGTCGAACCAGGAACGCCGCAGCCCTTGGATCAAGATTTGCTGATGATGATCATTGAAGAGCTGGAAATATATCGCTCTCAATGTAACTTAGAGTGGGACAGTAAACAAAAATCTCGCCTGATTACATTAGGTTACGCTATGATGCTCGCGGAACGTGAAAAAGGTAACCGGGTAGAGCCGAAATTGTTGCGCTACCTGATGCAAGCAGCATCTTAGGGGAATCATGGACGAGAGAACCAAATTTCAGAATGCTCTGAGAGGCGCAAACGGTGCGAACGACAACCGTGGCGCAAATACCGGTGGTGACCAAACCGAGGCCCTCACGATCATTAACATCTCCGATACGGTGATCATGGTCCCGACTATCAAAAAAAACCGCAACTGTCGTGCTATCGTGCTTGCGCTTCGAGAGTTGCTTGAAGCAGGTGACTGTCTCTCAAAAAAAACACCATCCTTTCCACCCGTGCAGCGCACGGAAACCCGCAAAAAATCTGAAAAAAACCGCAAGAAGTTTACTTCTGCACAAGTAAACACCAACTCAAAAAAAACAGGTTCTACTTGTGATAAAAATACTTATCACAAGTTAAGTAATACGGAATTTGGCTTCCCACCCTCATTCGTCGCGTCGTCAATTCGGAGATAAGCATGTTTTGGTTATTTGGTTTCCTGTTTGCGCTGTACGGCTTGGTTTTTGTAATCAAGCCACGCAAAAGCATTGGAAGACGAGGCGGTGCGATCCTACTGACGGTTGGCGTTATCTCGCTCATCGGAGCTGGGATATATGAAGATGCCAATACGAGCGAATCCGATGTAGCCAGAGCAAAGGAAGAACGGGAAGAGGAGGTCCGCAAAGGTTTTCACTGCCTAAGTTCTTGGGATGGTTCCTACCCCGCTCTAGAACGATTTGTCGAAGAACGCCTTGGTGACCCTGACAGCTACGAACACATTAAAACCTTTGTATCCCCGGTCTCTGACATTGGAACGCACAACGTCGCCATGCAGTTTCGTGCGCGCAACGGTTTTGGCGGGATGACGATTGGCAATGCAAGTGCCGTGATAAGCCAAGACGGCTGCAAGATTGTTACAGCTTCAATTGACGGAAACTGAGAGCCGCTGAGAGACCTTTTAGAGAAAGCTCAGATGATCTTATCTTCGAGTGGCCTCTCTCTAAAATCAAATGGCGAAAACCATCTGTTTTGCCGAAACTCCAGCATCGGCCGATTTCCTGACACCACCGCGAGCGACGGCCTCGATCCCCCGGTTTCCCGCGCCTTGTCCCACCACATCCCTTATAATCCCGCCTAGTCCCGGTTCCCTCTAGGTTCTAGTGTCGGTTAACACCCGGATCGCGGCCAACCGCTTGAACTGCGCATTACCGCCCCCGTGATCGGCGATAACCTGCCGATTATTTTGCTATCACACGGTCATGGTCCGTCCCTTTATATCCCGTCAAAGGATGGCTATGGCCCGCTGGTGGATTTTTATGCCGCCCATGGCTTTGTCGTGATCCAGCCCACCCATGCCAATGCCAAGGTCGCCGGATTGCCCGCCGATGCCCCCGGCGCACCGTTTTTCTGGCAATCGCGTGTGCAAGATATGAAACGCATTCTGGATCAGCTTGCCGTGATCGAAGATCAATTCCCCGCCCTCGCCGGGCGGCTGGACCGCGACCGGATTGCGGTGATCGGTCATTCGCTGGGCGGGCAAACGGCGGGCATGTTACTGGGCGCACGTCTGACCGACACCAAAGACCCGACCGCGCAAAATGTCACCATGATCGAACCGCGCATTACGGCGGGTGTTTTGCTTGCCGCACCGGGCAAGGGCGGCGACAGCCTCAGCAACTTTGCCCGTGAAAACTATACCGTGCTGAACCCCGATTTTGCTCATCTGACAACCCAAACCCTGGTGGTGGCAGGCGACGCCGACGACAATCCGCATCTAACCCCGCGCGGCGCAGATTGGCACACCGACCCCTATCATCACAGCCCCGGTGCCGATGCCTTGCTCACGCTCAAGGGCGGCAAACACGGGCTTGGCGGCATTGCCGGTTATGACGCCAAAGAAACCGACGACGAAAACCCCGACCGCCTTGCCATCACCCAACGCATGACGCTGGCCTATCTCAAATCCGCCCTCTATCCCGGCGATCCCTCATGGACCAATGCCTGCGCGGCACTCGCCAAACACGCCGATACCCACGCCCGCGTCACCCGGAAAAAAGCCTGAAACCGGCCCGGCTGCATCGCTCACCCTGCGCGGTGCAGCCCCCCATCCCGCCGCCCGATGGGGTTCCGCCTGTACGGGCGTAACGAATAGGAAAAATGTCATCATACTTCCGTCATTCCCGCGCCAGGCGGGGATCCGGCCCTTCGTGCCACGGCTTCAAAACCTGCCACCATCAAACAACCCGCCAAGTCTCGCCACTGGCAAGATTGCGGACATAATCAACCGCCTCCCCGTTCCAGTGATAGGAAAAATGATCTCCCTGCACCGGGATCGGTACCACATCGGGCCAAAACGCGGCCATACATTGCCCGCCGTCAAACCGCACGCTCGGCCAATAAAGCCCGTCCGATCTCGCCGCCCGCCGTGCCGCACCAAATTTTTGCGAGGCCCCATAATCATCGGGATCAAGCAGGTCGGCCATCTCGCTGACATCCTCAAACACATGGTCGATTTTTCCGACCAGCTCGCGAAACTGCGATGTCCAGCCCGCATCCTCGTTCGTCGCCCGCATGGTCCGTGCGTGATGGTGCACGATTTCGGCTATTGCCACAGATCGGCTATTGCCCGCGTAATAAAGCCCATAACTGCCATCGGAAAACCGGCCCGGCCGATACAGCGAACAATGAACAAACGGTGCCATCACATAACTGGCCCCCGGCCCCGATACCCGGCGATCCACCGGCACCTTGGCCAGATTGCCAATGCTGTCACGAATGCGCGGGTTCATCTTGGCCTCGGCCGATGCCAAGGCTTCCCAGTCGGCGGGATCGGCAATGTCTTCAAACAGATCAATCGGCGGATAGATCGACCGGATAATCCGTACACAATGGGGCCATGTCACCCGCTTGGTCGGGATATCGCGCCCGCCCTGATCTGCCGGGTTCACCACCCCCCACGCTCCGCATCCAGATAACTGCGAATATCGGCAATATCCATGATTTCGCCGCGCATCATGATATCAAGCGCACTTTGCCCGCCAAACGCCGCATTGGGCTTGCGGATCCAGGCATAACCGCGCGCCGGTTCACGAAACAGATACCGCAGCCCTTTATGAATCCCGATCAGCATCGCCATACGCGTGCGTAAATCACGATCAATCCGCCCGATATCCTTTTTCTTCCACCGCGCCCATGTCCGGGCGGGCATATCGCCCAGCAAAACCCGCGCTTCCTGATCGCTTAAATCCCAAACCCCAAACAGATTGACCGTGGCACGCGCCAATGCCGCTGCCTCATCCCCGGTAATCGTTGCGGCACCCGGCACGGCCCCGGTCGGCTCAACAATTGCGAATTCCATATTCGCACCTCCATTTGGCATAAATATATCACTTTTACGCCAAATGGCAAATACAGGTCATCATGTCGATAAAACCATATAAGTTCGACACGTCGGCAGGACGTGTCGATGCAATCGACATGAAACAACACCCGAGCCTTAACGTGTCGATTTTTTCATATAATTTCGACACAATAACTTGCTTATGTCGATCCCATCGACATAAGCTGACTTTCAGACAAATCGTGTCGATCTTTTGGGAACAACCAAACATGAACTGGCAGGCAGACAAACCTTACAACACTCTTCCCCTACTGCCTCCGACAATCGAACGGGTCGAAACACGATCCGTTTTAAAAGCCTGCGCCCCGGCTCGCGCTGCTTTAGCCGAGTTAAAACAGGCTGGCAGATTGCTTCCCAATCAAAACCTGCTGATCAACCTGCTGCCTTTGCTTGAAGCCAAGGACAGCTCGGAAATCGAAAATATCGTCACGACCACAGACAAATTGTTCCAGTTTGCCCAAGAAGATTCTGGTGCCGATCTTGCGACAAAAGAAGCCCTTCGCTATCGCACAGCACTTTATCAGGGGTTCAAAGAACTGGACGACAAACCGTTATGCACAACCACAGCCGTCGAAATTTGCAGCCATCTGAAAAATACCCAGATGGAAATCCGCAAAATTCCCGGCACAATCATAGGCAACCATACAACCGGTGAGACCGTCTACACCCCGCCCGTCGGCGAAAATGTCATTCGCGATCTTCTCGCCAACTGGGAACGGTTTCTACACAGCGAAGACGATATTGACCCGCTGATCAAAATGGCCATCAGCCACTACCAGTTTGAAGCCGTTCACCCATTTCAGGACGGAAACGGGCGAACAGGTCGCATCCTGAACGTTCTTTATCTGATCGAACAGCAACTCCTGACACTGCCGATCCTATATCTCAGCCGCTATATCGTTAAAAATAAACAGGATTACTACCACTTCCTTAATCAGGTGACCCGAACCGGACAATGGGAAGACTGGTTACTTTTCATGCTTAAAGGGGTTGAACAAACCTCCATCTGGACATGCGAAAAAATTGCCGCCGTCCGACAGCTCATGGACCACACGACAGATCATGTCCGGGCAAAGCTTCCGAAAATTTACAGTCATGAACTGATACAAGTCATTTTTGAACAGCCCTATTGCCGTATTGCCAATCTGGTGGAACGCGACATCGCAAAACGTCAAACAGCCTCTACTTATCTTAAGCAACTGGTCGATGCGGGCGTTCTAAACGAAATCAGCGCCGGAAAAGAAAAGCTTTTTGTTCATCCGAAACTGATGCATCTCATGACAAACGACACAAACGACATCGCCCCCTACGCATAGCCTTACTTTCAACCAAGTCAGCATCTGTCAAACCTCTGCCAACGCCCCCCTTGCCTCCGCAATCAACTTTTCAATCTCCGCATCCTCACGCTTTTTAGCATCTCCCCCCGCCGCGCCATCAACACCGTCCGTTCCCTGCCCCTCGCACGACCAGCGCAGCAGTTTGATCAGGCCTTCAAGATGACCCAGCCCCGCCTTGCAAGCGGCTTGATGCATCGCATAACTTTTGGCATCCATATTCCGGGATACTTCCCGCGCCACCCGGCGATAAGCCCGGCGCGCCCGGCGAATATCCATCGGCAGATCGCGTAAAAGATCGCGGCGCAGTGTTGCCAGTTCTTCCATTTGCGCCCCCCAAATTTTGTATTTTACATCTCGGTCAATGCGGTCAACCGATCATCTGAAAGCTGTGCAGGCCAATACGACACCCCGCGCAAATGCCCGTTTAACGCCCCGCTTTCTCCGGCATAACTGCCAATCCCGATATGGGTAAAATTGCGCGGCATCGCGAACCCGCCCGGCGATTTTAAAACCACCCCGTTTTGCGCCACCGCCACCGCGTCATCATCCCAGGCTATCGCGATCTTCCGGCGGGTTGCCGGGGGTAACGCACCATACAGCGACTGGGTCACAATCGGCACGCCGCCTTTGCGAAGCGACACCCGCAATTGATCGGCGGCACTGTCATAGCCAAGATCAAGATGATCATCATTCAGGCTTGTCGAATAAAGCTGCACAATCCGCCAAATCCCGTCCCACGCGGGCGGTAATTCCAGATCAAAAACCAATGTCCCCGGTCCGGCCTGAAACCAATCCCCCGGATCAAGCCGCACATCGTCAATCGCCCGCGTGGCAGGAACCCCATTACTGATCATGTCACTGGTCGATACCGGCCCGGTTTCAAGCTGCGCATTCCAGATCAGGATCGATGCCGCCATTCCCGAAACACTGGTGTTGATTTTCGGATAGCGCGTGGTGCCCGATGCCACCTCGCCAAAGCCAACCCGTTGCCAGTTTTCATCCAGTGCCACCGCATGGGCCGATGCCCCGTTTATCCCGCCCAATGTGACATCAACCGTGCCCGAAACCGCCCGCGCCCAAATGGCAAAGCTATGCGTTTCCCCGGCAACCAGATTATCGACCCGCTGATAAAGCCCCGACGCCCCGCCGGGCACATCAAGCTGCGTCGCGCCCGCACTGCCATCCGGGGCGGCAAGCCCGGATGCCGAAACGCTCACCCCTGCGTCTTTCTCCCAAATCGCATTGGAAAACGCGGTTGAATAGCGCAACAGATTGCTTGCCGCCCCCTCAATCAAAAGCCCCCTTGCCCGGCCCAGATCATCATGATCATGGCCCGCTTCATCAATCCCGATCTCACCCAGAACCCCATTTTGCTGTCGCACAATTTTGGCACTGCCGCGCGCCACGCGCAGACAGCTTTCCAGCGGCACATATCGCATGCCCATCTGCCGTTCTCCGTTCATAAAATGATGAAATGATTGGTTGGTTTTCACACCGAAAATGAGGCGGCCACTTCCGTCATCCCCGCGCCAGGCAGGCATCCATCGGCTGCATGCAAGTTGCCCTGATCAGCCGCCAATCCGATGCAGATGAAACCAGCTCATCACACTGCTCGCCCCGATCTGGCGGGTGACACTGTCCGAATGTTTAACCCGCACCCGAAGCGCATTATCGGTCCCAACCCCGATCCGGGCGATGCCATTGACCCGCACGCTTTGAAACGCCCCCGATCCGGCACCAACGATATCGGATGCCTGCAAATGCGTGCTCCATCCACCCGCCCCCAAGCGTTCAACATAGATATTGGCCGCCACCGGATCGGCATTGATGGCAAAATGCAGCCCGGCATCAACGTGATAAAACCCCGGCGACAGGTTATTAACCCCATGAAGGGCCGCGTCATAAAGCCCGTGGCTGTCTTCCGCCACCTGATCCCATTCCACCAGAAAAAATCCCCCGGCGGGAATATCCTGTGCGCCGGTGCGCAAAAGTTTGACCACCGGCCCGCTTTCGCGGATCGGGGCGGCAAGCCACCGCCCCCCGTCACAGATCAGATCGACACAATCACCGCGCAGCGGCAGCGGATAAATCGCCCGCGCCCCGGCCCCGTCAAGCGATAGAATGTCATCGCCGCTGGCCGCCGCAATATCCACCATCGTGCCATCACCATTGACCACGCGATAGCGCACCCCATTGCGTGCGCCTGTCACCCCCGGAAGGCTCAATCGCCCGCCATTTGACAACCGCACCAACGATCCCGTCTCGCGAATATCCATGATCCGATCCGTGGCCGCATCAATCACCGGCATCTTGCGTTCATCCTGCCAAGCGGTGACATTTTGCGCCCGCAAATCAACGTCAAGCACCGCACCGGCCATCTGTTGATGAAACGCCAAAAGCGCGGTTTCAGCCCGCGTTCCGGCCGCCTCGGATCGATTGGCGGCATCAAGTGCCAAAACACCATGTTGCCCGGCACGGGCAATCTCGCCCGCCTCCGGGCCATTGGCAAAACCGTTGCCCGCATCATTCCAAATCAACGCCCGCCCGGCGTCGATCTTTGGCAAAGCCGCACTGGCCGTCTCGGCATTTGCCGGGTCAAGCCGCACACTGCCCGACATCGCCCGATCGACATCACCAAGGGCGGCGGTCAGATAATCCAAATCCCGATCAATGCCATCCCCGCGCGGGCTGGCCGTGCCGCCATAGGCACTCAGCCGCCGCAAACGCAAACGGCGCGTGATGGCAATCACCTCCCCGCTTTGCGGCGGCACGTCAAACCGTACCACCCCGCCCGGCGCATCATCGGCATCATTCAGGGCAATGTGAAACCCGCTCGTAACCTCGCCCTCGCCCAGCCGCACCACCACATCATCGGTTGCGAAAACCACAAACGAAAACGGAAATTCCCCCCGCTCGCCATCGCCCTCAAACCGCACCCCGGCCGCGCCAAGCACCTTAAAAATCGCGCTCATCAAACTCCCCCTGTGAAAACACATCCCCACCACCGCAACGACTTGGTGTGCCTTTCCGCCCCGTCATGCACGCCATGCCGCGCTTCCAAAAGCGCTACATACGATAAAATTCTGTTATCCTTTCGCGATGAAACAACCCTGCGTCTACATCCTTGCCAGTTCCCCAAACGGCACGCTGTATATCGGCGTGACCGGTAATTTACGGCAACGAATTCACCAACACCGGGCAGGAGACATCAAAGGCTTCACACAACGCTACGACGTAAAACATCTGGTTTACATTGAAACACACGACCGTATGGAAGACGCCATTACCCGCGAGAAACGGCTCAAAACATGGCAACGGGATTGGAAAATCCGCCTGATTGAAGAACACAATCCTCAATGGCTTGATCTGTTTGAGCACCTAAACAGCTAAACGCAGAACCCGCAGCACCATGGACTCCCACCTGCGCGGGAGTGACGAACAATGTTGCGTTTCCTTACCTCCCCGTCATGCCCGCGCAGGCGGGCATCCATACAACCGCACGGCAACCTCAATCCCGCCGATCAGGCACGCCGCCCCTATCCCCACCCATCACGCCGTGCAAACCACGCATTTAACCGCGCCACGGTATTGTCCTGCGATGATCGCAAAAGCGATTGCTCGCGCCAGCTCGCCTGTTGATTAACACTGGCCCGTTGCCGCGCCGCTGCGGCTTCATCGGCCGCAGTCTCCGAAAGCGCTTGTTTTTCAAGCCCGGCCAAAACCGCACTGGCCGACCCGGTTCCACCGCTTTGCAGGCCCGATGCCCCCTGGCGGGCACGAAGCTGGGCTTGCCGAATGCGCAATTCCTCGGCACGTGCGCGCTCGCGCTCGGCCTCAGTCGCGTTAATCTGGTTTATATCGGCCTGTCTTGTGGCTTCGGTTTGTGCCGCGCGGCTTTTTTGGTCCGCGCGATTTGATGAAATCTGCTGCCCGGTTTGCAGCGCCGAAAGCGCCATTGGCGCATAGGATGCAAAGGCCCCCATCAGTCATTCACCCCCAATTCGCTGGCAACGCCCAGCAATAAAAAAGGCCGGGGAAGATCCCCGGCAATATGCCATAATCCGCTATTGGCCGCACCGCTGCCGCGCCGCCAGCCCAGCGCGCGCAAACTGACATCCCCGCTATAATCCGCATCATTATCGCCACCCCGTCGGCCATTTCCCAACGGCACATCGCGCAATCCGCGCCCGGTATCAACGCGCAACTGACCGCTTTGTTGTACGCGAAACGTCACCGCAATCAGGCGCAAGGCATTGCCACCATGCGGGCGCGTGCCATCCGATCCCGCCGGTGGCAGGGCGGTAATTTCATGGGTAAACGGCAATCCGGCCTCAATCCCATCCACCGCCCCCGCGCCCTCGGGCAAACTGACCGTGCCACCAATAACCGGCACCTCACGATACAAAACACCCCCCGCCCAAATCGCAAGATTTACCCCCTCAAGATCGCCCATCCCGCCCCAATGCCGACGGGGGTCTTCGTCCGCGCCAATCTGTTGCGCAATCGCAAGATCAAGCCCACAGGTCTCGTCAAATCGGCCCAGGTAAAACCGCCCGCCGCGTTCGATGCTCAGGTAAACCTGCCCGCCTACAACCGTCACGCCGCGAAACGCGCCACCGGCAATGCTTTGCGCCGACCAGGCGGTAATCGCCTCGCTACGATAAAGGGTCAATGTGCCCAAACTGCCATCGCCCATCACCACATGCAAAAGCCTGCGATCGGCATCGAATGCCTGATCAACCGGGCTTTGCACCAGATGGCGCGACAACAATGCAAGATCCGCCGCGCCGTAAGCCTGCTCGACATCGGTAAACAGAAACTCGCGAAGCTCGCGCCCGCTGCGCGCGGCAAAGATCGTCGCCCCATCGACATTGACCAAGGGCACGTTTCGATCCGCCCGGCTGCCGATTCGGGTTTGACGCGTGACCTGAATATTGGCCGGTGTTAACGGGTCCCCCGTCACCATCCATTCTGAACCACTGGTGAAAACCTGCAAATGACGCCCGGCGAAAATACCCGTAATCGCGTTGACCTGATCGGCCAAAAGGGCAAATTCGATGGCCTCGTCATCCAGCCCTTCACCCAGATCAAAATTAAACAAATCACCCGATTTCGACATCCACAACCGGTTGGGCAAATCGCGTGATCCGCCAATCACCATGCGGTCCTGGTGAAACGTCACGCTGCGCGGCCAACCGCGCACCGATGAAAACACCTGTTCCTCGAAATCCTGTGTTTCACTGGCATCGGGCAGGGTTTCTTTCAACACAATCGTTGCCACTGTCGCACTGGCAACGGCGGTAATTTCCCCCTCGATCCCTTGCACGCGCCAAAACGTGCCGACATGGCCCGCGACAAACAAATCGGAACTGGCGGTAATCGTCACCGTACCGCTGGTGCCCGATGGCGTAATCGCCACCGCCGGTTCGACAAATTTATAATAGGGCTGAAGCCGTTTGACCGTATTTTCCCGCCAGGCCCAATCGGTCAATTGCCAATCCCCTTCGCCGCCAGCCGCCCCATTGCCACCGGTCCGGGTCAAACGCATTGGCGCCACATCGGGATGCACCACCAAAAGCGTATCGGCACTTTGCGTCCAGCTTAACAGCGCGTGATGATCAATCCCGAACGGCGTTTCAAACGATATGATCGCCACCCCGTCGCGGTAAATCGCGCCGCGATAATCGCCAAACGCCATCAAATAAGTCTGCTGGGTATTGAACTCGAACGGGATCAACCGCACCAGCCCATCCAGATCATCGACCAACCGAATACCGGGCCGCCTGCGCACCCCGCCCGAAGGCTCGATAAACACATTGCGCAATCGGGCCGCCCCATTGCCATAGGCATTTAAATCCGACCGCCCCCATAATTCCGGGGCCAATTCACCGGTCGAAAAGGTCGTCTTTTCCAAAACCCTGCGCGCCATTTTTATTCGGCTCCCCTGCCCTGTCCCGATCCCGCCAAGACCGCCTCATACCGCAAATATCGGCGACCTGCCCCGCACATCACCCCGCCAGCCCAATCCGTGCAAACCCCAGCGCCCCGCTACACCCGATACCGCCAGAACACCCAACTTTCCACCCTTTACGCAAAGCAGCCCAAAGCAACACCGGGCTGACACCATGCTGCCCCTCGCATCTGTTTTGCTGTTTTTGAAAAACTTAACTGCGCACCCCGATCAGGGTGAAATCATCAATCGCCCGCGGTGTCGATTGCTGCGCATCGGCCAGTCGCGCGGCGCGAAACTGATCTTCGGCCCGCTTGAACAGATATTCCGCCCGCGATGCACTTTCGGTCAGCGGCAAACAAAACTCGGCCGCCAAGCGCGTCATCAAGGCCAGATCAAAAAACGCCGGAAACGATGCCTCTGCCATCCGCCCGACATAGCGCAAATACGCCCGGTCCGCCCGGCACATCACCGCATCCTGACGTACCTCAAATTCCGGCACGCCACCGGTTTCGCTTTCCAATGACAACAGCCGGATAAAATCCCCCGGCAAGGCAAATAACGTTTCCCCCGTATCCGTCTGCCCGACGCCTTCATCGGCCAACCGCGCCAGCCAAACCCCCTTCGCCGCAAACCGCCAGGGATACCCCGCCAGCATCCCGTCCCGAAGGGCCGGATACAACATCCCCGCCACCTCGGCCTCGGCGGTATCCTCATCAAAAGAAACAATCGGCGCCGCCCCAATCATCACCAAGGCACGCGCACACAGTGCGATATCGCTTAGGGCCATATCATTCCCCCCCAAAGAAAAGGGGCCCGGAAAACCGGGCCCCACATCAAAGGCTTTGGATCAGTCCGAAGTTGCCACCGGATAGAACGCCTTGATCTAATAGATCACAGGGCGCCACATACACCGCGCAGACCAACGACACCGTTGGTAAACCAAGGTTTCGAGCCCGAATGCAAACAACGAGCCCCTGCGGAAACACTATAACCATATGCACCACCACCAGCAAAGTTGCTCCAGTCGGCATGTTCTACTGCTCCACGCGGAATAGCAGCATCTTTACCAACATTCACCACCGAGGTATCCTTACTGAAGGTGCCTCCCCAGTCCAAATGGTCATCAAGGTAATCCCAGAGGTTACCAACAGCATCGACCACATTGAACATCGAGACTGCCTTATCCACATTACCTGCCGTTGTCGGACCGGCATTTGTTGTCGCCGTCCAAGCAAAAGTGTTGTTATTCTCACCTGCCGGAGCACCTTCGGCATAGGTCAGGAATTCCTCAACCGTCGGCAGACGTTTACCGGCATTCCGCAGCAGCAAATGAAAATCAGAACGAGCATAGACATTGTTTCGAATCAGGCTTTGTCCGTAACGGCTTACCGGAACATTTTCCGGCCAGATACCGCCACCTTCGCTGTTCAGATAAATATCCGCCCAGAAACCGCCCGGCGTGATTTCCACCATACCGGTCGGATCACAGGACGGACGATGTTGCAAATCCCAAACGCTGTTCGGCACGATCTGTACTGACGGGATATAGTCAGTATCGTAACGGTTAACCACCGGCCGTACCCGACCATAGTGGAAACCGCCAATCTTGCGGCTGTTAACCGCCGTATAGCCATCTGGAATATCAGCATTTTTACTGGCAACCAGCTTCGCCTGGATATCGCCATCATCGACCGCATAGATATAGACATCATCGCCAAGTACCAACGTGCCCAACGATCCGTCATGGTTTGTGGCATCTGACACATCCCAGCTCGATTGGGCTGCAATCATATAACCCTTGCCATTCCCACCAATATTTACCGATCCTTCCGGAATATCGAGTGTGACAGCACCTGCTGCGGATATTTTCCCCATCATAGAGAAATACCCGGCTCCTGCCGCAATAGTCGTCAGTGCCTGATTTCCAGCCAAAGCCTGAATCGCCTGCAAAAGCTGGGTGTCATCCTGACGATCAGGCGTGATATTTGCGGCAAGAACAACGTTAAGAACTTCACTTGCAACCGGGGTATTACACTGCATGGATATTCTCCGTGTTTGGACAAAAGAAAACCCGGTAGCAGGAAGCTACCGGGTGAGAGATAGAAAATACATTTGCTGTCGCTCTGCTCATGGCAAATTCACTTTGTCAAAGCGCAACATGATCAACGGCGACTTTTCTTCGAACAAAAACGGGGTCCGACAAAACCCATCCCCGAATTCAAGGAATCAGGCTCTTACACCCATTCCAGAATGACGTAGCCATTACCACCAAAGTTTCCAGACGGGTTCTTCTGTGTGTTCACATCACTTTGCCCGCCAGCACCAACCACGATATCCAGCACATCAGCCACTTGAACATCGAACTCTTTGATCGCCAGAGCCCCGTTACCACCGGCACCGCCAGTGAGACCACTAAAGGTGGTATTTCCGTGACCACCCGGAGCACCTTGGCCCGTTAGATTAACGTCACCACCACTTGCATCACCATGAGCAGCTGCAACCGAATTGGTCAGAGCAGACCAACCACCACGACCACCTTCGGCCAATATGGTAACACCGTTACATGTCACACTTGATGCACCACCGTTTTCTGACTGCTTGTCAACATCATTCAAAAGAGCGTTGAGACCACCACCACCGCCAACGACAGTCACACGAACCTTCGCCACGTTTTCTGGAACTGTGTACTGTCCGTCTGCCGTAAAGTACTGACGAACAGGCAACCCTTGCGCGTCAGGCAGCATTGATGTAATCGCCTGCAACAACTGCGTTTTGTCATCGCAATCCGGCCAGATACCTGCGGCCTGAATGACGTTAAGGACTTCACATTCGACTGGTTTGGAACCCTGCATGGGCGTTCTCCTTGGTTGCGCATAAAAAAACCGCTCCTGCCAAAACAGAAACGGGTCGGGGGAAAGGTGAAATGCTCGGATTGTGCCAAATCAGTCGGTGTTGCTGGTGCCCACCGCCGTCATATCGCGGACGTCAACGCCCGCAGCACCAGAACTTGCCACCACGAACATGCCGCCCGATATGGTGCCATCGCGGTTGGTATTGGCGATGATGAAATCGCCGATGCGCAGCATGTCACGTGCATCATCGAAATAACCGCTGGTATCCACATCAGTCGCAAGGTCAGGGGTGATGTAATGCCAAAGCGTAAAGCCATTGGCATAGGCCAGAACACTGAGGTTTCTGGCTTTAAAGCCTTCTGCCATTAGGGTCTCCATTGTTCGGAAATGTTACGTCGGGGACGAAATATCGCACCTATTCCTTGGCGCGAATGCAGGTCACACCGGCTTCATCAATCAGGGCGGCCCCCTGACTCATCGAGTTATTGACGAAATGCGCCGCATGATCGCCGTGCCAGGTAATATCGGATTGCACTTCGGACCCGATGGCATGGCCAATCGCGGTGCGGTGATACCAAAAGCACGAGCGAATACCCGCCGCCACAGGCAAGCCGGAATGCGGCATCCAAAGCGTGCCGAGCCAGCGTTTGGCCTGCGTGCCCTTCCACGGAAGGTCTTCATCGCCGATATAGTCGCTGGAGGAAAACTCGTTAATCTGAAGCAATTCAGACCACTGTTTCCAGCCGACAACCGCATAACGCTGCCCGTCGTCGGGCACATCACGATTGCCCAGCCCCTCGAACGCCTTCATCACCTTGTCAAGGGTCAGGCCATCGGTATTATCGGGCAAGACATCGCTGGTCCCGGTCAGGGCATTGATGATCAGCTCGTCGGTTTTCCGGCCCAGCGCATAGGCCCCGGCATTGGCCAGCACCATTTTTTCATCATGATTGACCTTAAGCTCGTCCAGCGCATCCACCCAATCACCCGCATAGTAATCGCGAAGATCACAGCGGACGGCTTCATGGTCGGCATTCATCACCGGGATTTTGCCATGCCGCGCCTTGGTGGTTGCCGTTCCCTTGCCAACTTTCTGGAAAACAGTACTCGCCCCCTTCACACTGTTTTTAACCCGCACCGTATTGCGCAGTTTTGATCCCATGCGCTGATAGGCCTGATGCACATCGGCCTGAAAATGGTCGACGAAACTTTTATCGATTGTCACGCTCATCGGTTTTGTTTCCCTTTGCCTTGAAATACTTGTGCGACCGGCACCGCATTCAAACAGCGCCAAAGGTCGGCAAATTTGACAATCGCGCCATATTTGCACCCCGAACCGGTCATCTTCTGGTCATGCTTGACGTGTCTTGTGGCGTTGTTCCAAACCCCACCTGCCGGGGATTGAACAATTGTCCGGTTTGCCCGGATCTGTTGCACATCTTGGGCCTTTGCCCTTCTGATCAGACTTAAAGTTGGAGCTTTGCGTTGCGCGCAAAACTGTTTGCCTTCATCACCCTGATCGGGGCCGGGGCAGCGGGATATACCCTGCTGCCCTATACCCCGATACCGGGCTATTTCGATGCTTTTGCCAATCGGGTTTCGGCCCTTGCCGGGTTCGGGGCGGAAAACATCCGCAACCGTGTTTTGCCCGAACTTGAAAGCCAGCTTTCAAGCGCTGATCTGGCAATAGGCACCCCGGTTTTCATCCGCGTGTTCAATGCCGAACGTGATCTTGAAATCTGGCTGCGCGGTGACAAACGTTACCGCCTGTTCAAACGGGTTGGTTTCTGCCCGCCAAATGGTGACACGACGCAAACGGGTTTTGCCGGACTTGGCGTTTACAACATCACCCGTGAGGGCCTTGTCCCCAACAGCCCCCATCACCTTGAAATCACCCTGACGCCCCTGACACCCCTGACATCAGGAGCCCCCGAAGACACCCGCGAACAGGGCCAAGCCACCCCGCCCGCCATATATGGCAATTGCGAAGGTAGCGACGGTATCGCACTTGAAAACAGCGATATCGAACCGGTCTTTATCCTGATCGATACCGCCCTTCGTGCCGGGCAAAGCCAGGTGCCGGTACATGTGTTTGAACAACACCAAACCATGGATGATGCCCCAGGGTCCGAAGATGCATTTGAAAGCGTTCCGGCACCGGGACTTTATGATGTTTACACCGCCTTTGAACGCACCCGCATCCCGCCCGAGGTCCATAAAGCCGATGGCCGTTATCGGGTTGACGCGAATTAAGATCGCCTCAGCTCGCCAACGCAAACGTCAACCATCCTGCAAACGGTCAAAGGCTGCCTGCACCTCGGCCACAAGCCCCGGATCGCGATCGCGCCAATAGCGCGGGTCGTTCATTTTTGTCCGAATTTCCGACCGCAAATCACCACCACCGGCCCCATTACCACCGTTTAATCCCGGTTCCGCCCCGCCGGTCATCAAACGATGCAAGGTCCGCACCCCGTCGGCGGATTGACACAACACGTCAAACGCCGCCCCCGGAAGGTTTTCCTGCCCCCATTTTTCAATCTTTGGCGCCAGCCGCGCCCAGTTTTGCGCCCCGCCAAACTCGGCAACAAGCGTTGCGCGATCTGCTGCGCGTTGCCCGGCGGTATCGATTTCGCCAACCATCGGCCCAATCACTTCCGCCGCAAGGTCATAGACCAGCTGCGCCTGTACCCCGGTAAAACCCGCCTGATGCAACCGTTCATTCAAGGCCGGATCAACCGCCCCCAAAACGGCATCAACCGAAATTTCATAACCATCGGGTGTTTCCGGCACGGTTAACAGGGCGGCATTTTCGCCATCCGTCATACTGTCCACCGCCGGATCAGGACCAAGACCGGCATCGGGTCTCGATGACGGTTCAGACGCCCCCGGCACTGACGGATTGGTCCCCAAATCTGGTTCACCGGCCAATGGCATTGGCGGATTTCCAGCATCCCCTTGCCCGGCATCCAATGCCTCTGCGGTCGGGGACAAAGCCGGGGTCAAAAGGCTTTCTGCGGTGTTTTGATGTCCCATGCTCATCTATTGCTCCCCTATGATTGTCTTTACAAAATCCCCGTCGCGGTCCTGTGCAAGACGGGCGATTTGCAGCACCAAAGCCCGTTGCCCTTCGCGCATCCAGATCGCCCGATCCGTGCTTTGCGGGCCAAGGGCGGTGCGGGTAATGCTGCGATCCAGATCGGCCAGAACCTTTTGCCCGGCGCGGCTGGCAAAGCAATGGCGCCAGTGATCATCGGCGGTTTCATCCGTCACCGCCAAATCCTCAAACCAACCCCAACCGGTCATGGCAATTCCCCTTCAACCCCGGCAATCCCCGCAATCGCGGCGGGCAACATCGGACGCAACAAATGGTCTGGCACACCAAATTGATCGGCCAGCCAGCGCACCATATGGGGCATATCAATTTCGCCCAAGGCATCCGGCCCCAGCGTCGCAATGCGCGATAACCAATCCATCGCCTGCCCGGCCTGAACCCGTTTGGGCAATTGCGCCAATGGCGCACTGTGGCGCAGTTGCACAACATCGCCATCCAACGGCATCTCTGGCAATTCACCCCGTTTGACCAGAATATGAATTGCACGCCGGATCAGGGGATAAAGCAATTCAGCCTGTAATCGGCCATAGGTCGCGCCCAGCAACCGGGCGTTTTCCGATGCCCGTTCCAGCACCTCGGTCGCCGTCATGCCGGGCTGGTCACTTTGCCCCAAACGATCGGCCAGCAAACAGCGCCGAATGCGGTCACGCAAATCAGACAGCACAAGATCGGAAACATCAAACCGCCCCGGTGCCTCAAGCGGCTTTAACCCCGCCGATCCCACCGCCTTGGGGATGATGCTTCCCGGCACAAGGCGAATGGTCGCGGGGTTTAACACCCCATCATCATCGGCCTGCCAGATGCCGGTCACCGCGATGGAGGCATTTTTAAGCACCAGTTCGACCACCTTGTTGGCGGTCTTGATATCGGGCAATGCCTTCATCACCGGCGACCGGCCATAAACCTCGCCCGGGGCCTTCATCCAGCGAAAGGCGATATAGGGCGACACGTCAAACCGGTCACGATGGATCACACCGTCACTTGACCCCTTGCCCGTCGCGATCTGGGCATCATCATAAAACACACAAAGCTGATACCCCCCCGCAACGCCCGGATCAGGCAAGACCGCCTCGACCACGGCAAAGCGTTTCGGGGTTTGATCGGCACCGCGATCATCATCTGGCAGCGTCGCATTCGGCCAGGTTTGCGCAATATCATCGCGGGTCAGTGACAATTTGCGAAATACCGCGTCCATCCGCCCATCTGATCGTTCTTCAAACGCCAGTTCACGCAGAGGCACCGCGCCAAAGCGAAAGGCCGACGGGTTTTGCAGATCATCACTTTCAAGGCGCAAACAGGCCGTGCCCGCCGTAACCAGATCCAAAAACGCCTGATGCATTTCAACGGCGAAATTGGATCGATCAAAATGCCCCTGAAGAATGCGTGCCGCACGCGCCAGACGGGCGGTCAGGATTTCACGATCTTGGTCGGCAACATTGCCACCCGGCTCAAAATCAAACCAGCCGCCCGTCGGCGGGGTGATTTCGGCCATCAGGCTGGCGGCAAGCTGTTCAACCGCATCGGGGGCTGTTGAATCAAACACCCGGTCAAACCGTTTCGCCCCGTTCGAGGCAACCGATTGTTCGCTGGCCCCATTGCGTTGCGGCAAGGCAAATTCATAACATTCCTGCCAATGCTTTTGCCAATTGCCTTGGCGTGCCAGGGCGGCACGATAGCGCGCCTGCAAACTCTCAATCGCGATGCCGGTTTGACGCCCCCCGGATTTACCATCCCCCGCATTCCCAGCATTGCGAACATCGCCCGCCCCGACAACATCACGCCCGGCCGATTTTGCCGTTTCCCGTCGCGCCATTGCTATTCCCCCAAAAGGTTTTTGCCGCCTGCGGCCTGTGTAATGCGGTCGGTCAAAAGCCCGCGAAAACTGGTACCGATCAAACCGGCCCGGCCATAACGCCGCCGTTCCAGCGCCTCGGTCCGCGCACGGCGCGATGCTTCGGCCGCGGTTTCACCGTCATCGGCAACCGTCGTGTCGGATGCGGTCTGAACCGGTGTCGCGACATTTGGTGTCGGGGTGGAAAACAAACTGCCCATCGTGCCCCCAAAACTGGCCTTGAAACCAAAAACGCCCGCAAGGCGATAAAGCCGTGCGGGCGCAGTTGTCGTGTTGATTTGCCTCTTATGTCACATTAAAAAGAACAAATCAAGAACATTTTTCAGAAAAAAACACATCGCCCTGATAGCGACGCCGATAACCGATTTCTTCAGGGTTTCTCAGCGCCTGAAAAAGCTGATGCGGGGTGATGATCCAGAACCCGGAAATACCCAGCAACCGTTTGACAAATTCGACACAGGTAAACGCCCCGAACCGCACCCGTTTGGGCACTTCGGCCGGATAACTGACCCAAACGCAATCAAACCCGCGACCGCGATAATAGGCTTCGGGATCAAACAAAACCGAATATTGCCAGATATCGCACGCCACCCGGTGACTTTGCGGATCAAGACAAATCCAATCCCCGGCCCGCGCGCCAGACATGACAACAAAGCAATGCCGAAAACCCGGTTTAAGGCCGCGCAAAAGCTTCTTTTCCGGCGCATCGGCAAACACCACCAGCACATCACGGATGGCAGCATCACGTGTTTCCGGCGGGTCCTGATCCGGGGTCAAGATCGCCTCCTGACAAGGCTTGACCGCATCGCGCATCAAACACTGCATGGCGATAAATCCCCCGTCATTTCGATCATCCGTTCGGGATTGTGAAAAGCCTCATCATCACGCGGCAAAACAATATCACGCGCAACCAAAACATCTTGCAAGGCGTCCATCGCCTGATCCCAAAGTGCCGCCTTGGGCCCTTCGCGCGGGTCCCGCGGATCAGGCGTGCGTTCGACAATGCCGAAATATTCGATCACCTGCAAATGCCGGTCGTGCAAGGTGCCGTCGCGTCTAAGCCGCATCACCGCGTTATAAATATCATCGGGGTCACAGGGGCGGATCACCTCGCCCGCATCGGCAATTACACGTGCCCCTTCGATCCGTGCTGTCTGACATCGCACAAACCAAAACCAGGCCTGCCGGGCACTGGCAAAGGGTGTAATCGTGCGATGCGACAACGGTTTGGGAAAAAGTCTCTGTTCGGTCATTCCGCCCTCCTGCTGATCTGCCTGTCTGCTGTTCTGCTCGTTCGCCACCATCAACACCGCCCTTGCGTTCAGACATGCCGCCATGCCGCGAACACACCCCGCGATATTCGCCCTCTTTCTGGCCCCGGATTTCAGCAATTCCTTGCAAAAACCCGCACCAATCCCCTGCCACGCAAAGGATGCGCAGCCAATTGGCGTGCCCGATATGTGAAAAGTGCGATACGTGCAAAGCCCGGTTTGGCTACCGTACCAAACCCGCCTGCCCGGTTATGGGCTACTTCCGGATGCAATTCCGGTGTTGATGCACAAGCTATAATCTTCTTTTGTTCTCATTGTAAAGGATTAATTTCCTATCCCGTTAACAGCCGCAAAAACGCTCGACTTGTCGGGCGGCGGGTGAATAATGGCACTCCCATTTTCACATAACAGACGAGAGACTCCCATGAGCTGGGTCAGTATCAAGATGACGGAACAGGAAGCTCTGGGATCGTCCAATGCCTTTATCGACGCCTTTGACAAGCTTTTCCTTGCCGCCAAATCCCCGAAAACCGCGGCTATTTTCTGTTCGCGGGTCATGGGGCCAGAGGATGCCTATTACCTGTCACCGGATGCGAAAACCATCGCCGCATCGCTTTTGCCGCTACGCAATCCAACCCCATGCCCCAAGCCCTCCAAAAAGGATGTCATCCTGCTTGCCGGGCATGATGACGCGATTGCGCTTTTGGGGTAACGCGCGGCGTTTCTGATCGAAAGCTTGCCTGCGCCTGTTTTGTCACAGAACAAGACTGGCAACAGTCTTAGGAGATGCCCCTTGTCATCAAGGGGCGCGCCAAATATGGCGGAAAATCCACAGACATTCAGGAGAAACACCCATGGCAAATGCACCATCGCCGCGCTATTCGCTTTACAAGGATAAAAAGGGTGAATGGCGCTGGACCTTTATCGCCAAAAACGGCGAAAAAATCGCGATGAGCAGCGAGGGCTATAAAAACAAGTCCGACTGTGTCCACAGCATTGATTTGCTGAAAGACTCAAAAGACGTGCCCGTTCATTCCGATACCGACTGATACAGAAAACCCCGGCGTCATGTCCGGGGTTTTTTAAACTTTTCTTATGCCCGGCCATCGTCGGGGATGGGGCATTATGGCAGGTTTTCCTTGACCACAATCTGCATGGTCAAATCAGCAACGCCCTGCATCGGGGCGGCACCGTTGCGGATATTGTCGAATATTTTAAGGGCGTTTTGCACGATGATATCGGGGCTTTGGGTAATGACGATATCCATGATGTCTTCAAGCAGGAATTTGCGCGTATCCGATGTCAGGCCGTGACCAATAAAGACAATATCACGCCCCCGGTCACTTTCGCGCAATGCCCGCGCAATGCCATCCGATGATCCCCCGACATTATAGATGCCGATCAGATCGGGATATTCCGCCAAAAGCGACACCGTGTGGTGATAGTTTTCACTGCGATTATCGTGGCCTTCACGCGCGGCGATCACCGAAATCCCCGCAAAGCTTTCATCCATCAAACTAAGAAAGCCCATTTCGCGCTCTTCATGGGCGCGATAAGTGCGACTTGCCGTGATCAGCGCAACCCGGCCGGTTGTTTGACGGGTTAACCGGCCCAGCAAATACCCCGCCGTGCGTCCAACCGCCCGATTATCCAGCCCGACATAGGCCGAATGACGTATTCCGGCAATATCTGACACCAGCGTAATGACGTGCTTTCCCTGGGCCTGCAAATCCGCAATGGTTTCGCGCACCAGCGGGTGATCAATCGCCATAAAGGCAATGCCATCGGCGGTTTTACCGTGCTGGCGCATGGCATCTGACAACAGTTTTGGATTGAAACTGTCGATGAAAAAACATCGCGCCCGAATGTTGTAGCCCGATGGTTGTTCCGCCGCGGCTTTGATGGTTTCCCCCAAAAGCCCAAGATACGGATTGGTCCCTGCTGGCAACAGGAAAACAACCTTCATCGGGCGCGGGCGGAAATTTGCCTGCATGTCGGATTCTGGCAAATACCCCAGTTCGGCAGCGGCCTGCAAAACACGTTTGGCCGTCATTTCACGCACGCCGGATCGCTTGTTTAAAACACGGTCAACAGTTGCGGGTGAAACCCCGGAAAGTTCAGCAATATCCTTGATTACCGGGCCGGTCGTCTTTGGCATCTTTCCCTCAAAACCATCAAAAAACATCAATTAATGATGTTTGATGAGGGATAAACTTTCACCTACCATCAATTTATTCAAGGGAAAAACAACAATAACCCTTCATATTGCGGTCCACGGACCATCACGGGAGGAAACAATGCTCACACACGGAAAATTCCGACATTTCGCGCTGTCGATTGCAGCAGCGGCATCTTGTAGTCTGTTTGCCTTTGGCGCGCAGGCACAGGATATCGAACTTAATTACGGCCACATGAATTCACCGACCAGCATCACCGGTTTGCAAGCCGACTGGCTGGCCGAGGAAGTCGCCAAAAACACCGGCGGCAAGGTCAAGATCAGCGTTTATCCGTCTTCCCAGCTTGGCAAAATTCAAGAACTGGCCGAAAGCGTTTCGACCGGCGCGATTGCGCTGTCGCATAACACGGCCGGGGCGCTAAGCTCGCTTTACGAAGATTTCGGTGTCCTTGATACGCCGTATCTGTATCGCGACTATGATCACCTGATGAATGTTGTCGATATTCATTCGCCTGTGATGGAAGAACTGAATGCTGGCCTGATCGAAAATACCAATATGCGCGTTTTGTATGCGTTTTATTTCGGCACCCGCCAGTTAACCGCTGACCGTGCGATAAAAACCCCGGCCGATCTTGCCGGTGTTAAAATCCGCGCCATTCCGTCCCCGGTCTATTTGACCGCGGTTGAAGGCCTGGGCGCGGCACCGGTTCCGGTTGATTGGTCCGAAGTTCCGACCGCCCTTGCGACTGGCATCGTTCAGGGCCAGGAAAACCCGGTCAATGTGGCACTGGTTCACAAACTGTTTGATGTGCAATCACACATGATGCTGACCGGGCATATTTCGGCTGCCGAAATCGTCGTGATCAACGAAGACATCTGGCAGGGTTTCCCCGACGACGTCAAAGCCGGCATTGAAAAAGCCGCCGAAACCGTGCGTCAAAAAGCATCAAAAATGATCCTTGATAACGAGGCCGGTGACCTTGAAAAGCTGAAAGAAGCCGGCATGACGATCATCGGCCCGGATGACGGGCTTGACGTTGCCGCATTCCGCGCCGGCGTGGAAAAGCTTGTTCATGAACGGTTCGACGAGAAATATGGCGCGTATTATAAAGAAATCAGCGCCATAAAGTAATCTTGTTTCGGGTGGTCCGCCCCTGATTATCATCGCCGGACCACCCGATTTTGAACCTTCGCCCCTTGTCCTGTCACCCTTATTCGGGGTCTGTCATGCCCAACAGGAATTCCCCGATCTATCGGGGGCTGGATCACATTTGCCGCATCCTGACATTACTGGCGATGCTTATGCTGGCTTTGATGACGGTCCTTGTCGTCGGTCAGGTGATCCTGCGTAATCTTTTCGATCTTGGCCTGCCCTGGGCCGATGAACTGGCGCGCATTTCAAATATTGCGCTGGTGTTCTTCGTCGTTCCGGCCCTGATGCTTCATAACCGTCATATCGCAATTGATCTGCTTTACAGCGCGCTACGTCCACGCGGCAAAGCGATCTTGCGCTTCCTGAATTACATTCTGATCACGGGTTTTTCGGCTGTATTCCTGTTTGCGCTTTATAAATTCCTTTTACGCGCTGGCAAATTTTCCACCCCATCCATGGGGCTTTCAAACTTTGTGGTTTATGCCCCGGCGGTGATTGGCATTGGAATGCTTTTGGCGGTTGCGATCTATCGCCTTGTGACCGGCACCGAACCCGCCGCCCATCATGAAGAAGCCGACGGCGATGATATTGATACCGCCGCGCCCAACAAGGATCCAAACCCATGATGAGCGCGACACTTCTTGTCCTGTTTCTGGTTCTGATGCTGATCCGGTTGCCGATTGCCATTTGCCTTGGCCTGTCATCCGCCGTTGTCATGATCCTGTTTAACCTGCCGATGACGGTTCTGGCCCAGCGCACGGTCAATGCGCTTGATTCAACGCCGCTTTTGGCAGTGCCACTGTTTATTTTTGCCGCAAGCCTTCTCAGCACATCGGGCGTCACCAACCATCTGTTTGAACTGGTGCGCATGATCGTCGGCTGGATCCGGGGCGGTACCGCACAGGTCAGCGTTCTGGTCAGTCTGATCTTTTCCGGTGTATCGGGTGCGGCCCTTGCCGATATCGGCGCCCTTGGTTCGATCCAGATCAAGATGATGCGCAAACAGGGTTACAGCGCCGAATTTGCATCGGGCATCACCATGGCAGCGGCCACCATCGGTCCGATTTTTCCGCCCAGCATCCCGATCATTATCTTTGCCTCGGTCGCCAATGTATCCGCGGTTAAATTGCTGATTGCCGGGATTGTGCCCGCCATTCTGATCACCGCTCTTTTGATGATTCAAGTCGGGGTCATGGCGCGCATCCACAAATTACCGCGTGACGATGTCAAATTTGACTGGGCTGCCTTTGGCCGCAAATTTATCGTCTCCCTGCCCGCCCTTGCCGCACCGGTTCTTTTGATCGGCGGTTTGATATCGGGGTATTTCGGCCCAACCGAAGTCGCCGGGGTCACGGTGGCCTATGCCCTGTTTATCGGCAAGTTCATCTATCGCGAACTCGATTTCAAACGCGTCGTTACGGCTGCACGTGACACGGTCGATGCCACCGGCAGCGTGTTGTTCATCGTTGCCACCGCCGCCCTGTTTGCCTGGGTCCTGACCATGGACAGATTGCCCGCAACCGCCAGTGCGTTTCTGCTTGATCTGTCTGACAACCCGTTGATCTTGCTGTTTATCGTCAATGTGCTGTTGCTGGTTGTCGGCATGTTCTTGGAATCAATCGCCGCCATCCTGATCATTGCCCCGATCATCACCCCCGCCCTGACGGCGGCTGGTGTTGATCCGCTGCAACTGGGCATCGTGTTTGTCTTGAACCTGATGATCGGGCTTCTGACACCGCCGGTCGGTATGAGCCTTTATATGGTCAGCATCATCGCAAAGATGCCGCTGCACCGGGTCATCCGTGGGGCGCTGCCGTTCCTGATCCCGTTATTTGTGTCGCTTCTGGCGATCACCTGCATACCGGCAATTTCAACCTGGTTGCCAAACCTTCTTGGATAAGTGAGGAATTATGAGCAAGTTTTTGGGCGAAATTCGCCAGCTCGGCTATGTCGTGCCCGATATCGAGGCCGCGATGGACTATTGGGCCACCACCATGGGCGTCGGCCCTTGGTATTATAACCCGAAAGTCCCGATTGAAGATTACCGTTACGACGGCAACCCTTATGAGGTGCACAATTCCGTCGCACTGGCCAATTCGGGCTTTGTTCAGGTCGAACTGATCCAGACCCGCAATGACGCACCATCGATGTATCGTGATTTCCAAAAGGCGGGTCATACCGGCCTTCAACACGTCGCCTATTGGACGCAGAATTTCGATAATGACCTTGCGCTTATGGAAAGTCAGGGCTTCAAAGTAAAAATGAGCGGCACGGTCGGCGAAAACGGCCGGTTCGTTTATTTTGACAAGGAAGACCATCCGGGCACCGTGATTGAATTATCCGAAGTTGTCGGTCCGAAAGGCCGCCTGTTCAAGACCATTTACGAAGAATCTATCGGCTGGAACGGGAATGATCCTGTGCGCCCCTTCCCGTCATTGTCGGAAATCTAAGTCATGGATTTGATCGAAGCCCGCTATCTGATTGAAACCCCGTTTGACCCGGCCAAGATCGCCGCCATTATCGCGGGCGAACAAAGCAGCGGCACATTTGTCCGCGTTGCCGGGGAAACCGAGGAATTGCGCGAACGTTGTGCCGCCAAGGTTTTGTCCGTAACCGAACTGGCACCGGCAACCGAACCCAGCCTGCAAAGCGCGTTTTTACAGGCAAAGGGCATCACCGGCCCCTATCGCCGTGCCGAAATTCGGGTTGGTTTTCCAACCGGCAATATTGGTCGCAACCTGGCCACCCTTGCCGCCACGGTTTCGGGCAATCTGTATGATCTGGGCGAGATCACCGGGCTTAAGCTGCTTGATGTCAAACTGCCTGCCAGCTATCGCGATCTTTATGACCGGCCGGTCGCCGGCACACAAGGCACGCGGTCGCGCATGAAGGTCGAAGGCCGTCCGTTCTTTGGCACGATCATCAAACCAAATGTCGGACTTCGCACCAACGATATTGCCGATCTTGTCGAACAGCTTTGCGAGGCCGGGGTTGATTTCATCAAGGATGACGAAGTTTGCGCCAACCCGGCATCGGCCCCCCTGACAGAACGCATCCCCGCCATCATGGCACGGGTGCGCAACTATCGTGACCGCACAGGCCGCGATGTGATGATTGCCTTTAACATCACCGATGAAACCGATGCCATGCGCCGCCATGCCGATTTGATCGAAGACGAAGGCGGATCATGCGCCATGGTCAGCATGAACTGGGTCGGGCTTTCGGCCCTGCAGACATTGCGTGCATCAACGCCGCTTTTGCTGCATGGGCATCGTAATGGCTTTGGGGCGCTGTCGCGTCATCCGCTTTTGGGCATGGCGTTTCCGGCCTATCAAACGCTTTATCGTCTGACCGGGGTCGATCACATGCATGTTCATGGTATGGGCGGCAAATTCTGTGATGATGATGCCGAAGTTGCCGAAAGCGCGCGCCTTTCAGGACAACCGCTTTGTGACGGTGGCGGTGCCGATGACATCGTCCTGCCGGTATTTTCATCGGGTCAATGGGCCGGTACGGTGCCGGAAACGGTCAAAGCCGTTGGCACGGCTGATTTCATGTTCCTTGCCGGTGGCGGCATCCTTGCCCATCCATCGGGTCCGGCGGCGGGTGTTCGCAGTTTGCAGCACGCCTGGGAAGCCTGCGCATCGGGTAACAGCCTTGAAACACAGGCCAAAACCAGCCCGGAATTGGCCGAAGCATTGGCCTTTTACGGCAATAAGGCCTGATTGATATGGCCGATATCGTTTTTTGCGCTGATGATTTCACCGGGGCGTCCGATACGCTGGCGACACTGGCGCGGGCGGGCAAATCCGCCCGCCTGTATCTCAGCCCGCCGCGCATTTCGGATCACCCGGAAATCGCCGGGCTTGATGCGATTGGCGTTGCCACGTCGCTGCGCGCCCTGTCGGTCAAAGACGGTATCAACCGCATGAATGAACTTGTCGCCGGGCTTTCGGGCGCTGGCGGCAAGATCCACCATTTCAAAGTCTGCTCGACCTTTGACAGTTCCCCTCGCATCGGCAATATCGCGCAAGTCGCCGATTGCTTTGCCAAAGGCATTGATGCGCATTGGCAGGCGATCATTGGCGGGCAACCGTCCCTTGGGCGCTATTGCGTGTTTGGCAATCTGTTTGCCGCGGCAAGTAATGGCACTATTCATCGTATTGATCGCCACCCGGTAATGCGCATCCATCCGGTCACACCGATGGCAGAAGCCGATCTGCGGCAACATCTGAACGCGCAAGGCTGGCCTGATGTCGGCCTGATCGATATCACCCTGATCCGGCGTGGCGCACGTGCCCTGACCGCTGAAATCCAGAACCGGATGGCAGCGGGGGAAACGCATACATTGTTCGATGCCGCCGAAAATCACGACCTTGAAATAATCGGACAGGCCCTGCACGCCATCGCGGTCAACACCAAAATCCTGTGCATTGGCGCCAGCAGTGTCGCCCAGGCACTGACCGCATCCAATGGCGCGAACGATACCCCGCCAATCAAAACCGCCCCCGCCCCCATCACACAACGCAACGGTCCGGTTTTTGCCTTTGCCGGAAGCCGATCCCCCCTGACCGCACAACAGGTTGCCGCCACCCGACATTTACACAAGATCGATATCACGCCGGGCAATCTGATGGATCCGACCGGGTTCGCCGATATGACAAAGGCCTGCAAGGATGTCCTTGCCGATGGCAAACATCTTTTGGCGACCCTTGGCGATGATGCCGCCCACGGCATCGGCGGG
>TARA_R110002167_G_scaffold8206_9_pt1 | contig 37019 bp, 35 predicted proteins | sample TARA_R110002167 | Tara Oceans TARA_R110002167 (sample SAMEA4398238) | marine metagenome | biome: Polar Biome; feature: [MES] marine water layer (ENVO:01000295) within the mesopelagic zone...; material: water (ENVO:00002006), including particulate matter (ENVO:01000060) such as......
GCATAATGACTCCTATTATAATTTAGTGGGTACTAAACTTTAATAGGAGTCATCGAATAAACAAACCTTTTTGTGGTTTATTCCTTTACCCGTCGCTGTGATTGGTGCGACTTGTTTGAACTTGAGCTCGTCTTACTATTGCTATTACTTTTTTGTGATGACTCTCGTTGTCGATGGGTGTTATTAGTATTGTTATATTTGCTCTGCTCTTGTCTTTTATATTGAGTCTGTTGTGTTTTTTGCTGTCTGTTGGTGTCAGTTGCAGATCTGCTATCTCTTTGAGACTGCTCTTGAACCTGCGATTGGCGAGCTGAAGTGACAGGTGCCTGATACTGCTTTGTCTCTTGAGTTCGACTCCTTTGCTGACTACTTGCTTGGTCAATCAAACGCTGTTTATTGTTACTTACTTTTTCATATTTATTAACTTTTAATTCTTGTTGAATCTGGCTTGCACGCTTCTCGTCGTGCAGACTTTTATTGCGCTGCTGCGTTTTTTCAGATTGATAATGTTGAATATCCAATACACGCTGCTTATCAATTTGCGAACGTTTTTGCGTGGAATATTCTGTTGAATTGGTGACATACCGATTAGGATTAGTTTTTAAGTTGCCATAATCGCGGCTGATTGCTTGGCCATTAGTCGTATAATGTACGCCTCTTCTATGGGTTTCGTTGTGCTGCCATCTTGAGTATTCACGGTTGACTACGACGCGTCTGCTGTCGTGTGTCCATGATCTATAAGCCCGAGAACGATAGGCATAATCGGCATAAACATAACGTTCACGCCATCTAAAGCCACCAAAATAAAAGGTTGGGCCGATATGAAAGCTTGGGCTCCAATAAATGCCTGAATTCAGCACATAGTAGGAGGGGCGGTTCCAGTAATAAGGTTGATATGAATCCCACCACCAAGGGCCATAAACGACTCTTGTATCGTAATAGGGCACATAAATAACTTCTTGTTGTACCGGTTGAATGGTGATTTGTTCATTTTCTTGACTTACTTCAATGTATTGGTTGTTGTTTAGATTGCCTTGAGCATAGGCTTTTTGACGCAGAGTTTGTACGCTGCTTAATACCTGTTCTTCGTTATTTAAAAAAGCGTCACCTAGTGCTTGCAGCCAATTAAGATCTTCGCTGAAGCGTTGCAGTAAGTCATTGAAAGGGATTAAGGCCTTGACACTGGGATCCCAGTCTTTATCTTCCACCGCATTAAGGGCTTGTTGTTCATCCAGATCTTTATTAGCTAAGCGCCAACGAGCAGCCTGAATAACTTCTAGTGGGTAGGTGGCGGCGACCAGTATATGTGACAACAGAGTGTCAGGATATAGAGCGATAGGAGCCAGTATTTGGTCAAGTTCTGCTTGATTGAGTTCTACTGACAGCTCATTTGGTTGTACATTGTTGGTGTAAGGCGTGTTATCGGCCGCTTTCAATTGTGTTACTTGTGCATGTAACACATTCGCTTGCAAACTTAAGGCGATAGAAATCGATAATACAGATAGGTAGTATTTGATATTAATGGCTGGTTTTAACATATCAGTTTCCTAAACAAATGCCAGACAATGAATTTTGTATGACAATCTTTAACTACAGTTATAAGGCGTTTGCCCTTAACCAAAACTGAATAGAAGCTTAAAGTTGTTGAAAAAGATTAAGGGTGGGCATAACGCCAACTATAGCTCACTACTAGTATTATAGGATTGAGCTAGGATAAAATAAGTATCATTTAAGCAGGTGGGGATCAAATTCATGGCCGAGTTTTTCGGTTTTAGTACGAATATAACTGCGGTTATCGTCTGTTACTCCATGATCAATCGGGGTGCGAAGAACTACCTCTATGCCCATTAACTCAAGAGCTCTGCGCTTTTTTGGGTTGTTGGTCATAAGATTGACTCTTGTTACCTTAAGCTTCTCTAGCATTAATTTGCAAATGCCATAGTCACGCATGTCGGCATCAAAACCTAAGTGTTCATTTGCTTCAACAGTATCCATACCGCTGTCTTGCAGTTTATAAGCGCGTATTTTATTTAATAAACCTATTCCTCGGCCTTCTTGGCGCAAATACAAGAGCACGCCCTTACCGCTGTCAACGATGTTTTGTAAGCCCTTTTCCAGTTGAGCACCACAATCACAGCGTGTACTAAACAAGGCATCGCCAGTTAGGCACTCTGAGTGGATGCGAAGTGGAATAACGTCATCAGGCTGCCATTCACCGAAAGACAAGGCAACATGTTCTTGTTGGGTGGCAATTTCAACAAAACCGTGGATATAAAACAATCCCCAACGGGTGGGTAGCTTAGCTGAACTTACATATTCAAATAGAGAAGAGGTTGTTGTATTCAAAAAATTAGACTCTTAAGTAAAAACATCATTACTTTACTTGCACCTATATGGGTCTTTTAAAATTATTTACAAGGCAATTTAATCATCAAATTAGCCCAAATTAGTAAATTCGTTGAGTGACTTTGGTTTAGCTACGCCGTAACCCTGAGCATAATCGACGCCCATTTTGCCCAGTTCAACTAATATTTCTGACGATTCAACAAATTCTGCAACGGTCTCTATGCCCATCGCCTTGGCAATGTCATTGATAGAATTCACCATCGCCATATCGATAGGATCAACCAATATGTCTTTGACAAAACTTCCATCAATTTTAACTTGATCAACGGGCAAGGACTTTAAATACGAATAGGATGAAAAGCCGCTGCCAAAATCGTCCAGTGAAAACAAGCATCCCAAGCGATGGAAGGTATTAATAAATTCCAAGGTTTCGTCCATTTTAACGATCGCCATGCTCTCAGTGATTTCAAAACAGATCTTTTTGTAGGGAATCGAATATTTTTCAAAGGCGTTCAAGATAAATAGCTTTAGATCTTTGTCAGCCAGTGAATGACCGCTCAAATTAATATTACATCGCAGTAATTGACTCTTATGTTCTGGGTTTGCTGCTAACCACCTAAAGTAATGTTCAATGACCCACCGATCAATCTTGGAGGTGAGATTATATCGCTCTGCGGCAGGTAAAAATGAGCCAGGCGAAATGATTTTTTTATCTTGGTCACGCATTCTGAGCAAAATTTCATAATGATGGCCTTCTATGGTGTTTTTTAACGACTGATAATGTTGGTAATAAAGCTCGAAACAGTCGTGTTGCAGGGCGTAATTAATGTCTGAAACCCAAGTGATTTCTGATTCATAACGTTGCATTTGTTTATCATGAAATGAGTAGGTATGAATTTGATTGCGACCCATTTCCTTTGCCATATAACAAGCAGAGTCAGCCATACTGAGTAACTGTTCGGAAGTCTTTATGTCTTGAAACCAAGGTACTTGGCCAATACTAACCCCTAAGGTAAAAATTCTATTTTCCCAGACAAACCGGAATTCTTTTACCGTGTTTAATAATTTATTGGCTAATAAATAAGCCATTTGGGCGGCATCACCTAATAGCAGAACCCCAAATTCGTCACCTCCTAAGCGAGCTAAAACACCTTTATCTTGCACAACATCTTGCAATTTTAGCGACAACTGCTTGATCAGTAAATCTCCTGCCTTGTGCCCACAGGTATCATTCACAACTTTAAACTGGTCTAAGTCCATATAAAGCAAGGTTAGTTCGCTGTTATTGAGTTGCGCTTCAATTAAACCTGCATTGAGTCGTTTTTCAAACTCTCGACGATTATAGATCCCCGTCAATGAGTCATGGCTGGCTAAAAATTCAAGACTAATATTCGATTGTTTGCGTTCAGTAACATCAAAGATAGAACCAAACATATATTTAGTAGCGTTTTCTTGTTTAATTTGCGTAGAAATTGAAAACCAAAATTCACTGCCATCTTTACGTAAACCGCGCAATTCTTTACCAATGACTTTGCCATGTTGATGAAGTTCACCAAGCAGTAATTCTCTATCTCGTGGGTCGGCATAAAACTGACTGGCGTTACTGACGCACTGTAGTAACTGCGTTTCATCTTGGTAGCCAAATAAGTTACACATAGCGGGATTTACTGTCACCAGACCACCGTCTAATGTTGAAGTATAAAGGCCCTCCGCTGAATTTCGAAACAAGTCATAAAAATGTTGTAAATCGCTAATGGTGGTTTGCTGCTTGATTTGTTGACGTTTAACCAATACGCGTTCATGGGCTTCAATCGCTAAGGCTATCATCACAATTGCTACGACCGAAGCCAAGGTGAAAAGCCAAGATAAAGAAGCGACAACTGCTGTTCCGTTAAGAAAAAAACTAAGTTGCACAATACTGGTGGTTGAGACCAATGTTAAGGCAATAAAACCGATTAGGTTTGGCAGAATCTTGTCTTTTTTATGGTAACAGATGGCTAAAATTAACAAGAGTCCACCACTGACACAGGCTAATACGGTAGCGATGTAAGTTTGCTGATATGTGTTTTGGAGTAATCCGGTGGCAATACTAAGAAAGCCGATGAAATAAGAGCAATAGCGCCAAAAAATAGGTACTCGCTCTAATATGGCAAAACATACCTTAGCAACTGAGATCAGAAGCAGACCAAATAGGGCATTGCTTGTATTGGTGATATACGCGGTGATACCAATGAGCTGGCTAATAAAACCACCAATATTAAGAGATAGTAGTAAATATAAACCACAAGAAACCGCAAACCAAAAGCGTATTGGACTGCGCAGAAATACATAGGTTATTAAAAAATAACACGCTAATAAACTTAATCCGCCACACAGAAAACCAACAAAAACAAACACAAATTGTTCTTTCGCCAGAGTAGACGTTTGAGTTGATAGCTCGATGGGTAAAACTAAAGGACCATCATCCACAATCTTTACATAAATACTAATTCGGCCTTGTTGGTTTGCGGTAAGAGGAATAACAAATGAACGGTGATTAACGGGGCGCTGTGAAAACTCTCGATTGGCCCCGAGTAAATATGAGCTCAGGATACGGCTCTTATCATCAAGTACATAAACATCAACAAAGTTAAGTTGTGGATTAGCTATGCTTAAAAAATAATTATCCTGGCTGTTGTGCTGAAAATTGAGTTCAAGTTTACCCCATAAACTTTGCTGCGGTTCTAAACGAGGGGGCGCAAACTGAGTTTGCCAATTTTGCAACGATTGCACATCGGACAATTGAGTTTGTTTATCGGTAATTAGCCATGTCATGCTGCTGCGTAAATCAATACTGGTATCGTTGTGGCTAACGTCTATTAGAGGGGATTTATCCGCAGCAACTAAGGACGTTGAAAAGCCCGAAATTAATATTAATATTAATGACATAAGCCCGATACTCGGCTTTGTTGGCCAATACAAATACTGCAACATTATGGCATTAATCTCCTAGTGTGTTGTGGTTTATCATAACAGAAGTACGAAACATGACTATCAGTGACCAGCCTAACTACTACAAGATATCTCGAGTGTTTTCCCCCAGTCAGGAGGTGGGGCTGCAAACTTTTCAAGCTCTGGATTATCTGCGAATGGCTGAGAAAGTGCCACTAGATAGGTTTCAAATAAACTGAAATCCCCTTGCTCTGCTTTATCAATGACTTGTTGAGCTAGATAATTACGTAATACAAACTTGGGGTTATATTGCTTCATACTTGCACTTCGTTGCTCTTGCGGCCAATTTTGCTCAGACAATGTATGCGCTAAACGCTGTGCCCAGCGGTCAAAACGTGTTCCATCAATAAAACTATCTCGTAAACTGCTAACGCCAAGCTTAGGCTCAAAATCACATAAGAACCTGAAGTAGACACTATAGTCTTTTTTCTCGCTTGCCAACATATCTAACCATTCATTAATGATGGCCGAATTATCAACATTATTTGGCTTTAAACCACATTTAGCCCGCATTATATGGCCATACTCAGTTAATAGATGCTGTTCGTATTGGTTCAAAACTTCAGTAATTTGTTGACGACTTAAATAAGGGCTAAAGGCCATTGCCAAGGCATTCAAATTCCATAAGCCAACACCGGGTTGGCTATCAAACGAATAACGGCCTTGTGGATCTGAGTGATTACAAATGTAATTAGGTTCGAAGTCATCCAAAAATGCATAGGGACCAAAGTCGAAGGTAATACCATGAATAGACATGTTGTCAGTATTCATCACACCATGATTAAAGCCAAAAGCCTGCCAGCTGGCAATCATTTTTGCTGTGTCTTGGACAATCCTGCTAAGCATAAGAGCATATCGGTCTGGGCTATCTGACAATTCTGTAAAGTGGTATTTAAAGCTGTAATCGAATAGGTGCTCGAGTTTATCAAGCTGTTGACTATGAAAGAAATATTCAAAGTGGCCAAAACGTAAATGACTCTGACACACTCTGATCATCATAGCCCCATGTTCTGATTTCTCACGATAGACCATCTCATCACTGGCGATTAGACATAGAGCACGTGAGGTTGGGATACCTAAATGAAATAGGGCTTCACTTGCTAGATATTCGCGAATAGTAGAGCGCAAAACTGCTCGGCCGTCAGCAAATCGAGAATAAGGGGTTTGTCCCGCACCTTTTAGATGCAAATCCCATCGCTCTCCATTAGGAGCGATGACTTCGCTTAATAATACGCCGCGTCCGTCACCTAAGTCGGGATTCCAATGACCAAATTGGTGGCCGCCATATTTTTGCGCGACTGAATGTTGATTTAAGGGGCTTTCAGCACTAAAAAGGACCTTTAACCACTCATCATGTGTATGCCATGGCAGACCTAATTGATCTAACAATGATTGATTTATAGTCACGACTCGCGCATTCTTTAGGGCCTGAGGTAATACTGGTGTCACCAACTCACTCAGTTCATTGGCGTAGGAATGGTCTAATCTCATTGTGTTTTGCTTTCCCAAGTAGTGTAACTAAGTGCCCAATAACCAAAAAATTAAGGTCTAAGATGATATTACATAAAAAATTAACGTTTATCGCCGCTATAGTGGCCAGTGGTTTTTTGCCTACTAGTGCGTGGTCGGCCGATATTGAGGCTGGTAAAACAAAAGCGGTCACGTGTAATGCCTGCCATGGTAGCAAAGGGGTCTCGATGATCCCAATGTATCCTAATTTAGCGGGCCAAAAAGAGCAGTATTTAGTTCTTCAATTAAAAGCGTTTAGGGATGGTGAACGTAAGAATATGCAAATGTCACCTATGGCCAGTGGCTTGAGTGATGCTGATATAGCAAACTTGTCGGCTTATTATGCCAGTTTAGATCCGAGTGGAAAATAACATCGCTAAAAACACTAGTACTAGGGTAATACATGACTCAAATGGATGAATTTAAGGCCATTATTGGCTTTATAGTTGAACTTGAAAAACTAAAAACAGTAGAAAGACGAATTAAACCTCTAGGTTTAAACCGCTTTGAGAACAGCGCAGAACACAGCTGGCAAATTGCTTTGTTGGCTCTGACATTAAGTCGTTACGCTAGTGAGGCGGTGAATGAACTTACCGTAGTCACTATGCTGCTATTGCATGATGTGGTAGAAATCGACACAGGCGATAAGTTCGCTTACGACGCAAATCACGATGACTATGCAAATGAACATGCTGCCGCAGTGCGCTTGTTTGCCTTATTGCCAGACGAAACAGGCGCTCGCTTTTTGGCTTTATGGGAAGAGTTTGAGCAGGCCAGCAGCCCTGAAGCCAAATTTGCAAAAGCCATAGATCGCTTGATGCCCATAATACAAAATTTGCATAATGGTTGCCAAAGTTGGCTTGAACATCACATTACCGTGAAACAAATTTTGACAAAAAATGCAGCGATAGAAAATGCTAACCCACAATTATGGGCGTGGGTAAAAGAGCAGGTTAATGAAAAAGGCTTAGCGGTAGGCTTAGCGCTTGAGTAGTGGCCGCCTTGGTCTGTTTTGAACTGAAATGCGTAAACATGAATATTAAAGATTAAAAGGAAAATTTATGATTGTCGTCCACCATTTAAATAATTCTCGTTCACAGCGCATTTTATGGATGTTAGAAGAGCTTGAATTGCCTTATGAAGTCAAACGCTATCAAAGAGATGCGGTGACTAATCTGGCACCCAGAGAATTGAAGCTCGTTCATCCGCTCGGTAAATCGCCTGTTATTAGCGATGGCGAGATAACGGTTGCTGAATCAGGGGCGATAATAGAGTATCTAGCCTTCACTTATGGCCAAAAAAATATGCTACCCCCCCAAGGAACGGAGGCCCATAGACAATATACATATTGGTTACATTTTGCCGAAGGTTCGCTTATGCCACCTATGGTGGCGAAATTAGTGTTCGATAAAGTGCGAACTAACGCTAAGCCGTTTTTTGTTAAAATGATTGCTAACAAAATTGCAGATAAAGTGATGGGCGGTTACTTTGGACCCAATATCACTGCAAATATGCAATTTATAGAAGAGCACCTAGCAAACAATCCGTGGTTTGCCGGAGAGCAAATGACTGGGGCAGATATTCAAATGAGTTTTCCTTTGGAAGCAACAGTCGCCCGTGGCGCTGCTCTACAATATCCTCACATTGCTGCCTTTGTTAAAAAGATACATAGCCGAGCAGCCTACAAGGCAGCTTTGGCCAAGGGCGGCCAATACGATTACAGCTAAAGGGTTGTTGATTATCAAAGCAACTTTGCATAGTATTTGCGGCTTATTTGGCCGCAAATATTGCCTCTGACGCTTACCTCTTTTTAATCTATCTCGCCATCTCCATCCCCATCAATTTCAAACCCTTTTTCAAGCATTTGTCGGCGGGCTTCTTTGGGAATGTGCTGATCGTTGTCTTTACCTAAATCATCATCATCTGGCAAAGGTTGCCCAGTAAAGGCATGTAAAAACGCTTCACACAATAACTCTGAATTTGTCGCATGCCGCAAGTTATTAACCTGACGACGGGTGCGCTCATCGGTTAAAACTTTCAAAACTTTGAGTGGAATTGATACTGTCACCTTTTTAACTAGCTCACTTTTTTTACCGTGGTCAGCATAAGGATGAATATATTCGCCATTCCATTTTGTTGAATTTGCCATTTTTACTCGCTTTTATCTTTCTTATACGCCGAAATTCTAACTAATACGGGCTAAAGGTCAATGATAGACTGCTAAACATCTTGACGGCTTTACGTACAAAGTTTAGTTTAGACGTCTAAACGGCTAAATATTATATTGGAGTTAACATGGTGTCATATGCACAAGGCATAGATGCATTAAATCAGTCTTTATCAGAAGTGAAGGGGATTAATGTTTCGTTTGAGTTTTTCCCGCCTAAAACAGATGCTATGGAACGCACTTTGTGGAAATCAGTAGAGCGTTTGGCGCCGTTAAAACCGGCCTACATGTCGGTGACTTATGGTGCAAACAGTGGTGAGCGTGATCGCACTCATGATGTGGTAAAGCGTATTCAAGCAGAAACCGGTATTGCTGCAGTGCCTCATTTGACCTGTGTCGATGCAACAAAAGAAGAGTTAATTCAGATAGCCAAAGACTATTGGGCCAGCGGCATTCGCAAAATTGTTGCTTTGCGCGGAGATTTACCTCCTGGTGTTGAGAAACCTCAGTCCTATGCATCAGATTTAGTTAGTTTACTGAAAAGTGTCGCAGACTTTGATATTGCGGTTGCGGCTTATCCAGAGAAACATCCTGAAGCGCCAAATAGTCAATTTGATTTATTAAATTTGAAACGCAAGGCGGATGCGGGAGCAACTGAGGCTATTAGTCAGTTTTTCTTTGATGCTGAAGTTTTTTTACGTTTTAGAGATCGTGCTGCCGCCGCAGGAATTGATTTAGATATTGTGCCCGGTATTTTGCCTGTAACAAATTATCAAACCTTGCAACGTTTTGCGGGTTTCACCAATGTGCATGTGCCTCAATGGTTACATAAAATGTATGATGGCTTGGATCAAGACGACCAGACTACACGAAACTTAATGGGCGCCAGTATCGCCATGGACATGGTTAAGGTATTAGCAAAAGAAGGGGTGAGAAACTTCCATTTTTATACTTTAAATCGCAGTGAGTTAAGTTACGCAATTTGTCATATGCTTGGAGTAAGGGCTGACAATTAGTTACACTATCGCTTGATTTCAGACAAGTTCGCCACCGGTATTGGCAAATTAAACAAGCAGGATAGTGAGAATTAATGGTAAATGTAATTCAATGGCAGGATAAACTGAAACAGGCCGCTCGACATATTGCTGCCGTATTTCGTTTGTTTATAAGCCATTGTGCTAAGGATAAGATTACCGTTTCGGCCGGTCATTTAGCTTATGTTTCACTGCTGTCGTTAGTGCCATTTATTATGGTCTTTTTTACAATATTATCGGCTTTTCCTGCTTTCGCTGAAGCTCGTGGTGACTTAGAAGCGGTGATATTTGGTAACTTATTGCCCCAAGCCAGTGACCAATTACAGCAGTATATGGCCAAGTTTATTGGTAACGCGTCTGGAATGGGGGCGGTGGGTATTGCATCACTCGTGGTGGTGGCTTTGCTGCTTATATCAAATATTGATAAAACCTTAAACCTCATTTGGCAGGCGAAAAGTGAGCGTCCGATGATATTTACCTTTGCAATTTATTGGATGGTATTGACCCTAGGACCCCTCCTCATCGGCTCAAGCGTGTTGGTGAGCTCCTATCTTGTCAGTTTAGCCACGTATGCTGATGAATATACACCGGGCTTAGCCACTATTTTACTTAAAACAGTACCGTTTTTGGCATCGATTAGTGCGTTCTTTCTGGTTTATATGTTGGTACCCAATAAACGAATTAAACCTCAATATGCTTTTACAGGCGCTTTTTTTGCAGCCGTTTTATTTGAGCTGTCTAAAAAAGCTTTTGCTTTTTATATTACAAGTTTCCCTTCCTACCAATTAATCTATGGTGCCTTAGCTGTTATCCCCATTTTGTTTTTATGGGTCTACTTATCTTGGATTGTGGTGTTGGTAGGTGCTGAATTGACCCACGTACTTGAAGTATATTTTTACCAAGAGCCAGAAGAGTTATTCGAAGAAGTGAGCAAAACGTAAGTTTTGCTCACTTCCCTTGCTAGTTACTCCTTTTGCATATTGGCAATAAAAGTATTTGACTCTTTAATGGCTTTATTCATTTCAATAATCAATTTTCCGATATTATTTTTAATGCCGTTGAACTCACCTTGCAAGGCGCCAATCGCATTAGCATTTAAGTTATGTTTCAAATACAACACGTTGTCTCGCAAAGCATTTAGCACTGGCGGCATTTTTGCCTCTGCTTTGCGCATAGCTGTCAGTAGGCTTTTGTAGCGTTTTTGCGTATCCCGCAACTTAGCCTGGCTGTCTCGTTTTAAGGTAGCATTAGAGTACTGTTCAAGTTCGTCTTGCCACTCGGTAAATAATGCTTCAGCAACACTTTCAACTTTATCAATTCGTGCACTCACCTCTGATGCGGATGCCTCACTGGCTTCAAACTCATTTTTCAGCGCGTCATAAACGCCTTGTAACTCACCACCATCAAACTTTATCAGCAAACTTAGTTGTTCAAGGGCAGAGCTAAACTGTTCTTGAGCCTCCTCTTGTGAGTCTTTTGCATTTTCAACACGGTCAACCAATATGTCACGTTTTTCAACCCCCACTTTTTCCCATGCGGCATAATAAGCACTCTGGCAAGAAGATAGGCATAGTAGGATACTAATGACGATAAGTTTTTTCATGTTTATGCCTTAAATCGAGCTGCGTCTATAATCGCCCAAATATGGAAGATAAAACCGAACAGAGCCATAAAAAATAATATGCCTGTTGCGGCCAGAGAGTAGTTTACTGTAACCAATAAGAAGAACAAAATTGCTGCTAGAATTCTTCCTTGAACCAACTGGCCTAAGCCAGGAATAAAAAAGCTACAAATTGCGGCTAATACGTTTCCACCTGAACCTTGTCCTGCCATTTTTTAACTCCTAATGTGTTTTTGGGCTGGTATTTCTTAGTTAACTTAAATCATAATCGTTGAATTGACAAACCTGAAGTGTAAATTCCTATGAGCGAACTTTATCCTGCGATAAAACCATATGACACCTTAATGTTGTCTGTCAGTCACGGTCACACTCTTTTTGTTGAGCAGACCGGTAATCCAAAGGGAATACCAGTACTATTTCTGCACGGTGGTCCTGGCGCCGGTATGGGCCAAGATTACCGGCGTTTTTTTGACCCACGCCAGTATCGGATTATTGGATTTGATCAACGAGGCTGTGGTCAATCCAAACCCTTTGGTTCAATTCAAAATAATAGTAGTGAGTTACTGGTCGAAGACGTATTTGCTATACAGCAGCACCTAAAAATTGAGCAGTGGCTATTATTTGGTGGTTCATGGGGGTCCACACTTGCTCTGCTGGTGGCAATTGCTAATCCAAAGGCAGTCAGTGGACTTATTCTAAGGGGAATATTTCTAGCTCGACAACAGGATTATGACTGGTTTTTAGCCGATACAGGAGGGGCTGCACAGCTCTTTAGCGATTATTACCAAGAATTTTTGCAGCCAGTAAAAGACCAGTTGAAACACACGAGTCTAGTTGAGGCTTACCATGATCTATTTGTCAGTGATGATGAAGTCAGCAAGATGGCCGCAGTGAAAGCTTGGTACTTATGGGAAGCTCGGATTAGTCGCTTGCATGCCCAATTTGAAGAAGAGCACTTGATTAAAGACATACATGGTGCAATCAGTTTGGCCATATTGGAATGCCATTACGTGAAGAATAAGTGTTTTATCTCTGAAAATTTCATTCTAAAACATGTAGATAAGATTAAGCATATTCCGACCAACATTATACATGGCCGTTACGATAGTGTTTGTAAACTCGAAGCCGCTTACAGTCTTCATCAAGTAATGGATAATAGTCAATTGACTATCGTGCCTGAATCAGGCCACAGTGCATTTGAAGCTAAAATAGCTGCAGCCCTGTGTATTGCCACAAAAGCCATGGCAAACTTTTTACTGGAAGCAAAATGAAAGGATTAATCCAGCGGGTAAAACATGCGAAGGTAGAAGTTAATGGTGAGTGTGTTGGCGAAATTCAACATGGTTTATTAGTATTGCTGGGTGTTGAACAGCATGACACTCAACAAAGCACTGAAAAATTGTGTAAAAAAATACTCAATTACCGTGTTTTTGCCGATGAATTTGGCAAGATGAATCTTAATGTTCAACAAATACAAGGGCAGCTTCTGATCGTTTCGCAATTTACCTTAGTTGCAGATACTCAGAGTGGTAACAGGCCTAGTTTTTCCTCTGCTGCTCCGGCAGCTTTAGGTAAAGAAATGTATGACTATTTTGTTAGTCTGGTAAAGCGCTCCCCCATAGTTTGTCAAACAGGGGTTTATGCCGCTGACATGCAAGTATCACTGCAAAACGATGGTCCTGTGACTTTCATGTTACAAGTATAATTTGCCGAACAACGATTATTAGGATTTAATGTCCGGCTAGCTTTGCTTCATCTGGAGCCTAGTAGATTGCAATATAAGAGAATTTAGGAACTATGTATAAAATTGAGACGCCAATTAGCGAAGCAGATTTTGCACAGTACTTTGAAATGCGTTGGAAAATGCTGCGTAAACCTTGGAACTATCCGCTAGGTTCAGAAAAAGATGAATATGAGCAGGTAAGCCAGCATCGCATGATCCGCAATCAAGCGGGCGAAGTGGTCGCTGTTGGTCGCGTGCATATGAATTCATCTGATGAAGCCCAAATACGCCATATTGCGGTGGAAAAAGAATATCAAGGTAAGGGTTTAGCTAGTTTAATCCTCGCCTCACTTGAAGCCGTTGCTCGAGATGAAGGTGCTATTAGACTGGTAACCAATAGTCGTCAGATCTCAATTCCGTTTTTTGAAAGTGCAGGTTTTGAAATTGAGCGAGAAGCGTCAAATGAGTTCGGCAAATTAAAGCGCCAACAAATGGTAAAAAAGTTAAGTGCGCCAAATACCATACTATTACATCCTAAATGGTGTAAATCGCTGCAAAGTACTTGGTATGAAACCATTCCAATTAGCGAACAAATGGGGATTAAAATTTATCAGTATTCGGGTAGGACTTTAGAGACTAGAGCGTCACTGAATAAGAATATTAATCTGCATGGCACTATGTTTGCGGGTAGCATATTTTCCTTAGCCACACTAACCGGTTGGGGCATGATTTACTTGCAGTTGAAGGAAAAAGGTTTAGAAGGGGATATTGTATTGGGAGATGGCAATATTCATTTCCATAAACCTATTACCATGCAGCCCCGAGCACTATGTAATGTAGAGTCCTTTAGTGGCAAATTAGATGGCTTAGTCAAAAATAAAAAATGTTTTATAAAATTACAAGTTGCCATTTTAGACGGGGATACCCCTGTTGCTGAGTTCTCTGGTTTATTTGGTGTATTACCTATCGCTGATGACAACGTCGAAAAAGTGAATTAAAGAGACTAAGTAGAATTTTTTAGACATAAAAAAGCACGCTTAATGCGTGCTTTTTTACTGGTGAACAATTTAACGATTAAGCAGCTGCCGACATCGCACTTTGCAGCTTTTTCATCGCATTTTTTTCTATTTGACGAACGCGCTCAGCGGAAACTTGATATTTTTCGGCTAAATCTTGTAAGGTGATTTTATCATCAGACAACCAGCGAGTTTGAATAATATATTGGCTGCGCTCATCTAAGGTTTTAATCGCAGAATAGAGTTTACCTGAAGCATTTGAATCCCAATTGGCATTAACCACATCAGATTCAACATCAGCGCTTTTATCTTCTAAGAATTGAACGGGCGCAAAAGTACTGCTCTCATCTTCATCAGCTGACAGGTCAAAAGCCTGATCTTGACTACTCATTCGAGCTTCCATTTGGAGCACTTCTTTGGTGCTTACACCTAAATCTTCAGCAACTTGTTGAACTTCGGCATGGGTGAACCAGCCTAAGCGCTTTTTATTTTTGCGTAGATTAAAGAACAACTTACGTTGTGCCTTTGTAGTGGCCACTTTAACAATGCGCCAGTTTCGTAGCACAAACTCGTGTATCTCAGCTTTAATCCAATGCACAGCAAAAGAAACCAATCTAACACCCATGGTAGGGTCAAAGCGTTTGACTGCCTTCATCAAACCGATATTGCCTTCTTGAATCAGATCTGCCTGAGGCAAACCGTAACCTGAATAGGACTTGGCGATGTGCACGACAAAACGCAGGTGAGACATGATTAGCTTTCTAGCAGCCTGTAAATCATCATCTTGCTGCAAGCGCTCGGCTAAGCCACGCTCTTCATCCGCGCTGAGCATACTGATACCACTTACTGCCTGAACGTAAGTTTCGATGCTTCCAGTCTGCGGGACCGTCAATGTCAATGTGCTTAAATCTGAACTCATAATAACCTCGTATTACACAATGGCCGCTAGCTTATCAAAAACCTGTTAATTGTGCGACCGTAAATCTATTGTTTACCTGTCCAATAGACCGTGGAAATTGTAAAAAATTGCATCTAGGCGAATAAATAGTGTTTTAAATACAATTATCAACCTTTGCGGCCAAATATAAAATTCTAATAACATCTGTTTTACGTTAATCTGGTAGCTATAGTTCACTCGATGGAGAACATTGTATGTTTAGTTATGTTGCTCGCCAAGCCATTTTGGACAGTAAGAAAAATCTGTATGCGTACGAACTACTTTTTAGAGAGGGTGAACAGAACTTTTTTCCCGATATTAATCCTGATGAAGCCACTTCAAAAATATTAACTAACAATCATTTAGATATCGGTCTAGAGGATATCACCGGCGGTAAACTGGCTTTTATCAATTTTCATCAAGATACCTTGCAACATCGTTTTCCTACATCTTTGGATAAAAATCTTGTCGTTATTGAAGTTGTCGAAACAGTACAACTTACCCCTGAGCTGGTTCAGGCTTGCATAAATATTAAAGAGATGGGTTATAAGTTAGCCCTTGACGATTTCGACTTTGATCCTAAATGGGATGTTTTGTTGCCCTATGCAGACATTGTAAAGGTCGATATTGTGGAGTGCGATCAAACATTGATGCGCAGTAATATTGATAGGCTTAAACAAGCTAAAATAAAACTAGTAGCAGAAAAAATAGAAACTTATGAGGAGTTTGAAGAATATAAAGCCTTGGGTTTTGACTACTTTCAAGGCTACTTTTTTGCTCGCCCTGAGGTGGTCAAACAAAAAAGCATTCCAACGAGCAAACTTGCCCTAATTGATTTAGTTTGTGCCAGTGCAGCCACTGACTTTAACTTAGCCAGAGTCAATGAGATTATTGAGCGAGATGTCTCCTTGTCGTACAAATTACTGCGATTTATCAATAATCCTTTGATTAACAAAAGTAATAAAATTAGTAGCTTACGCCATGCTCTAAATTATATGGGCGAAATTGAAGTCAAAAAATTTATTGCTCTCGTTGCCTTGGCTAATTTAGGTGATAGCAAAACAATTGAATTACTTCACTTGTCCTTAACGCGTGCTAAGTTTTGTGAGTTAGTCGGTAAAGCGAGGAAACTCGCCGACAATCCGCCAACTGGCTTTTTACTTGGTTTATTCTCTTTGTTAGATGCAATTTTAGATATTAATATGCGCACTGTTGTAGAAAAACTGCCACTGGGTGAGCAATTGAAAGGCGCCTTGTGTGGCGAAAAAAATGAACTGCAAAGCTATCTGAGCTTAATTAAAGCTTATGAGGTCGGTTATTGGCAGAGCATTACCCGAGATGCCCAAAAGTTAGATATTGAACTTGCCATGACTCAAGGCTTTTACAATGAGGCAATAAAGTGGGGACATGCCATGAAACAACTTATTAACGACTAGTTTTAAGTCCAATATACCAACTTGTTTGAATATTTATTGAACAGTTTGTAGATTTGATTTGCTAGTTTGCGATACTATTTTAGATTAAGTGATATCGTTTTCCAAAAGCTACTGAGCTAATTGTGTAACTCGGTAGCTTAATAAAATAAATACTCATATTTCATAGGAAGATCATGTTTGCGTTTATCGCTCGGCAACCGGTTTTAGATAGAGAAAAAGAAGTTTTCGCTTACGAACTACTTTTTCGGGATGGAAAAAATAACTGCTATCCTGATATTGTCAGAGATGAGGCCACGACAAAACTTATTGCCAGAAATTATTTGACATTGGGCTTGGACGATATTTCTTGTAACAAGAAATCGTTTATTAATTTTCAAGCAGAAACTGTCTTACATGGTTTCCCGCCTAATCTTGATCCTGAAAACGTCATTGTTGAACTATATGATGGTGCTTTTAGTCACGATAGTTTGTTGAGTTTATGCAAACATGTGAAAAATATGGGATTTAAGTTAGCGATTGAAGGACATCGTTTAAATCAAAAATGGAATGACTTTGTCCCTTTTATTGACATGGTTAAAGTAAATACCACAAAAGACGATTACGATGGTATTGCCAAAACAGTCAGTATTTATCAAGATTCTGATGTGCAGTTAATAGCCGAAAAAATCGAAACACAACAAGACTTCGCCATTTACAAAGAAATGGGCTTCGATTACTTCCAAGGCTACTTTTTTGCTCGCCCAGAGTTAACCACTCAAAAACATATTCCCACCTCTAAACTCACTTTAGTTGAATTAATGGGCGCTAGTTCTAGTGCCTCTTTTGATATTGATAGCATCAATGGCGTGATTGAGCATGACGTCGGCTTGTCTTATATGTTGTTGCGTTTTATCAACAATCCGGCCATCAATAAACGTTATAAAATTACCTCCCTTCGCCATGCCTTAAACTACATGGGTGAAGTGGAAATTAAGAAATTTATTGCTCTGCTTGCCTTGGCTAATTTAAGTGATGACAAACCCAGCGAACTGATTCATCTATCGTTGGTCAGGGCGAAGTTTTGCGATTTGGTCGGGACAGAGAAAAAACTTGGGTCTAACCCACCATTGGGTTTCTTAGTCGGTTTATTTTCGCTATTGGATGCCTTACTTGATCAAGATATGAAAACATTAGTGGAGAAATTGCCGCTAGTTGATGAGGTTAAAGTGGCGCTATGTGGTGGTCAAAACGACTTATCCATGTATCTGCTTTTAGTTAAGGCCTTTGAGAGTGGTAACTGGCTCAAGGTTATTCGTATTGCGAAAATATTAGAGGTCGACCAAAAACGTTTACACAGTTTGTTCAATGAAGCAATTGTTTGGGGTAATGGTGTAAGGAAATCTATTTCTCCACACTTTCCCGAAAGTAAAGCCTGATCCCTTTAATTTGAAACCACTTTAAATGTCTGTGAAAGGCGCGATGAACCAATTTATTAAAGATTATCTTGTTGTCGCACAAAATGCCTCTGGGCGTAATATGAATGTGCCACTTTACCGGTTTATCGGTTCACAACCCGGGCCAAAGGTTTATATTCAAAGCTCAATTCACGGCGCTGAAGTTCAGGGTAATGTGGTTATTTATCATCTGATTCAATGGTTTAAAACTTTGCCAATACGCGGTGAAATTATACTGGTACCAAACTGTAATCCAGTGGGTACTAATATTAAAGCCGGTGAATACACCTTGGGGCGCTTTGACCCCGTTAATGGCACCAATTGGAATAGAGGCTATTTTTTCGATGCTCAGTTTGTGCATCAATTTGCGCAACAGCTCAATGAAGGCGATTCGATTGCCCAAATTAAGCAGCAATTTCGCCAGCAAATAAAGCAACAAATTCAACAAAAACTTGAGCAAGAATGGGGCTTGGGTTTAGCCCAACGTTTAAATCTGAAACTCCAACAGTTAGCCTTTGATGCTGACTATGTAATAGATTTACACAATGGCCCCGTCTCAACTCGCCATGTTTACGTGCCAGAGTATGCACGTGCTTCAGCCCTGAAATTTAATATCCCTCATGTCATCTTAATCCCTAATGTCTTTTCTGGGGCATTGGATGAAGCTACCTTTTGCCCTTGGTGGACGCTCAGTGAGTTGCTCAGTGCGCGACGTCAAGAGACAGTTGATTTTGCTGTTGAAGCTTTTACCTTAGAAATGGGCAGTCAAGAGGTGATTAACTTTAGTGAAGGTGAATATGATGCCAAGAGTATATTGACCTATTTAAGTGCCAAAGGTTGTCTTTTGCAGGAAACTATAGCGCCACAAGCGATGCGTCGTATCGCCGTCACCTTAAACAATTATAAGATTTATTATACTCAACAAGGAGGTATTGTTGAGTATCTTGCAAAGCCAGGCGAATATATAAAAAAGGGCGAGCTATTGGCACGTATACTTAATGTAGACAAATTGGAAGATGACCGAGCCACCACTAATATTCTTGCTCCATGTGATCTTGTTGCCATTTTGCACTTTCCTTCAGCCTCGGTGCTAAGTGGCACCCAATTGTATAAGTGCTTTACCAATTTTTTTGAACTTGAAGCGCTGGATGTTTCCTGAGTACCGACTTATTAATTTGGGCCGGTCTCAAACGTTAGGCAGGGTATTACTTCTCGAATGTTCATAAACTAATGCGGTTTCTACATGGCTGACTTCGCTATGTGCGGTTATTTGATTAAAGACGAAATCGCGTAAATGAGAGGTATCAGCAACACTCACATGCACAAAAAAATCAATGTCCCCGCCCATGTGATAAATGCTTAATACTTCCGCTAGAGTTAGCCATTGTTTTTGCAGTCGGTCAACCGTCGCACGGTTGTGATCTGATAATTTTACCGAAATCATCGCCTGAATATTTCCACCCAGAGCCTGTAAATTAACCTCCAGCTTTGAACCTAAGATAATATTGTCTAGCTGTAACTTTTTTATTCTTTCTAAGCACGACGAAGGAGCAAGTCCAACTTGCTCGGCGATGTCTTTGTTGTTTAAACGAGCATCTTGGTATAACAGAGCAAGAATGGCTAAATCAGTTGTGTCTAATAGACGACGTTGGTTCATCCTACTTTACCTGGGCAAAACATACCAAGTATGGCGTCCCGTTTTGCACCAGTGACACTGGCTAGGCTGCCATCAAGCTTATTATTGTGGGCGTAGGCTAACCAAGCAAATGCCATGGCCTCAACTGCATCAGGCGCAATACCCAGCTCATCTGTGGTGAATAGCTCACATTCATGTAATCGCGATTCTAAACATTCCATTAAAAACTCATTTTTGGCTCCACCACCACAAACATAAACCTGCTCAACATCAGGAAAATGTAGGATTTCATCAGCAATGGTTTGACTAGTAAACATGGCTAAAGTGGCTTGCACTTCTGCCGGACTAACTGACTTAGCATGAGTGACAAGTTGTTGTTCTAGCCAAGTTAAATTAAATAATTCTCGACCTGTGCTCTTAGGGGCTTTGGTAGCAAAGTAACTATATCGACACAGCTCTTCGAGTAGCGTCGATGAGTGCGAGCTCTGTGCTGCCCATTCTCCCTTAAAGTCAAAAGGCTGGCCTGTGTGTTTTTGGCACCACATATCCATCAAGGTATTGCCAGGGCCAGTATCATAACCGAGTACCTTACCTAAGCCTGCTTTAGGTAAATAGGTTAAATTTGCAATGCCGCCAATATTTACCACTATGCGTGATTGTTTAGGGTGACCAAATACTGCTTGGTGAAATGCAGGGACAAGAGGCGCACCCTGGCCGCCTAAAGCTATATCTTTGCGACGAAAGTCAGCTATAACATCAATACCTGTTGCTACAGCTAGCGTATTTGGATCACCAATTTGCAAAGAAAAACTATGTTCGCCAAATGGAACGTGTCGAATTGTTTGACCATGAGAGCCGATGGCGCAAACTTGTTCGGGGCGAATATAGTTTTCTTTAAGCACACATAAGGTGGCTTGAGCGAACACCTCAGCTACGGCTCTGTCAGCACGACCCATTAAAACTATTTCGTTAATACTGGGCGAGCACAATGTATGCAGTTCTTCTAATAATGCCGTAGGGTAGGGAAAGGATTGGCAGTCTAACAAATGCGGGTGAAGACCAGAAAAATCTACAAGGGCGACATCAACACCATCCATGCTAGTGCCTGACATCAACCCTATATATAACTGCGACACAAACTACTCCTGTTAGTTCATCGCCAACATGATACGTTTGTTATTATTTAGTTGTAATAGCCTTTCTTGGGCAATACTAGCAAACGCTTTTGCTTCTGATGGTTCAATGGGTAGAGCTTTAGGTAAGGCTACCGTGCGTGGGTTACGATGCACACCATCAACTAAAAATTCATAGTGTAAATGAGGGGCTTCAGCCATGCCTGTTGCGCCCACATAACCAATCACTTGTCCTTGTTTCACTTTGGCGCCGTTTTTTACCGCCGTTTTAGAAAAGTGCAAATACTTAGTAACATAGGTTTCGCCATGTTGAATAAACACGTAATTACCATTAAATCGATTGTAACCCGCCTCAATCACTTTACCATCTCCGGCAGCGACTACAGGAGTACCTTTGGCAGCTCGGTAGTCTATACCATTGTGCGGTTTGTAGCGTTTTTGAATCGGATGAAAACGGTTGGGATTGAAATTCGAGCTGATGTATTTGAAGTTGACAGGAGCACGCAAAAAGCTTTTGCGTAAGCTGCGCCCTTCAGGCGTGTAAAAAGTTCCGTCAGAATGGCGTATGGCAGTATAGGTTTCACCTTGATTGATAAACTGTGCGGCAACAATATCGCCATTTTCAACAAATTCACCATCGATAAAATGTTCTTCGAACATCACTGAAAAGCTGTCTCCCGCCCTCAACTCTAGAGCGAAATCGATATCCCAACCAAAAATATTAGCCAAATTCATAATCTGACTTTCACTCAAATTAGCTTTAAGTCCAGCGTTCCAAAAACTATTAGAGACTTCGCCCTGAGCATAATTCAGTCTTGTCTCAACAGGTTTTGACTCTACATGTCCAGAAAAACCATTATTTTCATTTCTGTTAATAATTAAGGTTTCAGTGGGGGAATACATATAGCTGATTGATTTAAGTTTGCCTTCATTATCAATTTCTAAACCGAGTGACTCGCCTGGCAACAAATTTATTAACTTGTCTGCGTGGACTTTCATTTTAGACACGCGGTAGGTTTCTTGAGGTGTCAAACCGGCACGATTAAATATCTTGGCTAAATTGTCTCCTTTTTTTACCTTAACCATTTTGCGTTCTACAGCAGAATCAAAGGCTGTTATTTGTGCTTCGGGCAGATTATCAAAGTCAACGGCTAAATCATAACGCTTACCCAATTCCAATACAGGAACGGGCGTATTCTTATAAGCACTGACAGGTTCAGAAGGAACAAAGACTAACACTAATAAAATACCCGTCAGGAAGGTTATTGTCCATTTGTGAGGTTTGGGTAAGTGTTTGAAGGAAATTTTGGCCACGAAGAAATATTACTCTGACTAACTACATTTGAGCAGAATATACTGAAATTAGGCAATTTTCTAGAGGTAGGTGGTTTTTTGACCACTTTATCTTCGATATTAACTAAATTGGCCCAGCGATAAAAATGCTCTTACCCTTTCAATGCGCGCAGTAGACACGTAAAATGCGCGGCTAATTTAAGAAATTAATGATAATAGCAAGGTACTGAACAATGGTTGACTGGCAAAGCGCGCTAGCAGAAATTCAACGAGGTGCAGATGAGATTCTTCTGCTTGACGAGCTTGTTGTTAAATTAAAGGAAGGTAAACCTTTAAAAATAAAAGCGGGCTTTGATCCCACCGCGCCTGATTTACACTTGGGTCATACAGTTCTGATTAATAAATTACGCACATTTCAGCAATTAGGTCACGAAGTTATCTTTTTGATCGGTGATTTTACCGGCATGATTGGTGATCCAACTGGTAAAAACATCACCAGAAAACCTTTGACCAAAGAAGACGTATTAGCCAACGCTGAAACCTATAAAGAGCAAGTTTTCAAGATACTCGATCCGAAATTAACCACAATTCGATTTAATTCCGAGTGGATGGAGCAACTAGGTGCTGCAGGTATGATCAAGTTAGCTGCCAACCAAACTGTAGCAAGAATGTTGGAGCGAGATGATTTTAAGAAACGCTATGCTAATGGACAACCCATTGCGATCCATGAATTTTTATATCCATTGGTTCAAGGTTGGGACTCGGTTGCCCTCAAAGCTGATATTGAACTGGGGGGAACCGATCAGCGCTTTAATTTACTGATGGGGCGCGAGTTGCAAAAGTCAGAAGGACAACGCCAGCAAACGGTATTAATGATGCCGCTATTGGAAGGTCTTGATGGTGTGCAAAAAATGTCAAAATCATTAGGCAATTATATCGGTATTACCGACGCTCCTAACGATATGTTTGGTAAAATCATGTCAATTTCTGATGATCTGATGTGGCGATATTATGAGTTGCTCAGTTTCTTACCAAAAGAGCTTATTACTCAGTTCAAACAGGACGTTGCTGATGGCAAGAATCCAAGAGATATTAAAATTGACTTAGCGAAAGAGCTTATCGCCCGTTTTCATTCAAGCGAGCAAGCCGAGGCTGCTCATCAAGAATTTATCCAGCGTTTCCAGAAAAATGCTATTCCAGATGAAATGCCTGAATTTACCCTCTTACTAGGTTCAGAAGGTTTAGCCGTTGCCAACGTATTGAAGGAAGCTGGATTGGTTGCTTCTACATCTGAAGCCATGCGCATGATCAAGCAAGGTGCTGTAAAGCAAGATGGCGAAAAAGTAGAAGATAGTCGATTGGTTTTTAATACTGCGGCAGAATATGTTTTTCAAGTAGGTAAGCGCAAATTCGCGCGTGTTTACTTGAGCTAAGCGCTCTAGCCTAAGCTTAACTTTCGTTTTGAGTTCAGTGATGCTGACTCAAAACGAAAGCTTATTTGGGCTTTTTCCCCAGTGGTATATTCAAATGGCTTAAATGCATGTCCAAGGCTTGCACCGATATTCTAATCTCTCTTACCGATAGCCAAAGAGAATAGAGCAGTAACACCAAACTAAACGCAAAAATGGAACTGCCGACGGTTTGATAGTCAGCATAAACCGCTAACATAGACAAAACACATAAAAAGAAACTTGCTGCACCCGCTTCTTGCATGCGTTTAATCAATATAATACGAGAACGTAAATTGGCAATTTGTGCTTGGGAATTATCGTTTTGATGTTGTAAATCAAAATTTCTGATGACCGAAGCCAAGGTTAAAAAACGATTGGTATAGGCAAGCAATAGCAGAGATATTGCCGGAAATAACATTGCAGGTGTGGTTAAAGTAATATTCATTGGGCTCAAATATAGTTATTGTTGGTCTTCAATACAGAGTGTAGGAAGTCGATACAGCCTTTGTCATTGTTAAAAATATGCTCACTTATATGGCCAGTTATCCCCAGCGCTTCGCGAAATTTCTGCGATTGGCTGATCAACAAAGGTGAGCTAATCTGATAAGCATCTGCTATGCAACCGCGTGTTATACCAAATTGATGGGAGCCTTTGATGCACTCTGCGGCCTCTTTAGTGTAACCATCGCAAGCGGACAAATCGGCACAATAAGCCCAAGGCTGAAGTGCCAGTGATTCAGCTAATTGACAAAAATGTCGATCGAAGTGTTTTGCCACCGTTTCGCCAATCACACCATGAACGATTCAGAATAAAATTTGACCGTCTGTCCATATTGAGTAATGGCCATATTTATCTTGATAACGGAGGGTTCCGAGCATAGCGTCTCCAGTTTCAGGTCAAATGTTTTAAAATTAAACACTGATTAAATAAATAGCACAAAATAAGATTTAAAAACGATTAATTTTTTTACACATCGAACTTAATCCATCAATTAAGCGCGGAGTGAAACGATGCAGTTCGTCCGGATTGACTACTAATACCGGTGCACTCAATAGTGCTGCCGTAGATTGCCAATATTGTTTCGTTTCGGTAACTGTGATGTTCATAGCCGCAATTAATAAATTGGGTTGACGGCTAATGACCTGCTCCTTACTGACTTCAGGATAGGGGATGGGCGAGTCATCAAATATTTGTGTGGCTCCACAAATGTGAATGAGTTTGCTCGCCCATGCATCCGCGCCGATGGTCATCAATGGTGCTGTCCATAAATAATAAAAAATCTGTTTCTTGCTCTGCTTGCTATATTTTTGCTTAATGTTTGCTAAGGCTGAATCATATTGCTGTGCCACTAAAGCAGCTTGTTGTTCTTGGCCGATGATTTTACCAAGTTGAATAATATCTTGGCTAATGTCAGTTGGAGATTCAGGCGCTGATGCATAAACATTGAAGCCCAGTGAAACGAGTCGAGCAAGATCTTGAGGTTTATTACCTCCTTGCCATGCCACAATGAGATCGGGCTTGAGTCGCATAATGGCTTCGATGTCTATGCCATTATGATTGGCAACGGAGGGGAGGCTTGCCGCTGCTGACGGATAGTCACTGTAATCACTAACCGCCACAAGCTTGTCACCCGCTCCAAGAGTGTAAATTAATTCAGTAGTATGGGGAGCCAAACTGATAATGCGTTCAATGGCATTACTGTTGCTACAAAAAAGTAAACTCGTAAAAAAAAGTGAGAAAAAATTTATTTTAAAGACGGATAAATACAATTACTTTCCTATGCTCAGCATCAAACTGCCAATAAAACAAAGTGTTAAAAATACCCAACGAGCTTTTTTTAGCCCGTGAATGGCTCGATTAATATCGTCTAATACAATGACGCGTGGCCCGCCACATTTTGCTAGGCGACATTTATCATCATTGTAGTAAACAGGACCACCCAGCTCGATGCCTAAAGCGGCACCTTGTAAATTCAATAAAAAATAGCGACTACAAGTTAAATTTGAGCCATTTTTTAAAGCAGCGAAGCCCTTAATTACATTTTGGCCAATGACAAAACACACTACAGAAATTCTCAATGGAAGCCATTGAACGAACTGTAAGGCCAAACGAACAGGCTGGCCAAAGTGATTAAATTTTACCTGTTTAGCATTCCAGCTATGTGAAAATTCGAAAAGTAATCTATAGCTAAGCGCCACGATACCCCCACCGATTAAATATAAAATAATCACAGTGCAATACTGCAAAGCGAAGCGCAGCATCAAACTTTCTACTGCTGCTTTCGCTATACCCAAGGGCGACAGCGGCCCCGCTTTTCTTAATACAATTGATTGCAATTGTTGCTTTGCTAAGGTCTTTTTTTCTTGTCTTAAATAGCGTTCTATCTTTCTGACGGTATCAACTATAGGTTGAAATCTCAGAGCAAAAAACAACAATAAGCTATCAAAGAAAACAGGATATTCAGATAAGTAAATAAGCACACCCAGCATAAGCATTAGCGGAATAAGTAGTACTAGTGGTGCTAATGTTCCGGCCGTAATTTGCTGTACTTTATTGCCTGGGTTACGATTGTGCACTCGATAAACTATGCGCTCAGCCATTAGCTTAGCAAAAGTGAGTGGATGAAATTTATCTGCTACTTTGAGTTGTTTTTCCAACAACACAACTATCAGAACAGAGTAAATTGGCAGTAGGTGAATACTGCCAAAATGGTGCATCAATTCAATCAATCAAGCCGTCTTTTTAGTGTTTGTAGTGAGGTAATAAGGCAATGGTTTGCATTACTATTTGCGCCGAATGTTTAGCTGCTGTCTCTAAATAAGTTTGAAAAGAGACGGTCGAAGTGACACCTGCAATATCAGATAAAGAACGAATAACTAGAAAAGGCACATTCAATAAATGACAAGTTTGAGCAATCGCTACCCCTTCCATTTCTACCGCACTAATTCCAGGAAAGTTTTGCCTAATAGTCGCCGCCCCTTCATCACTGCCTATAAAGGCATCGCCAGAACAAATTAGGCCAGTTTCAAAACCAATATTGTCAATTCTTTGCATCGCTTGCTGCGCGCATTCAAGCAAAACCGCATCACAATCATATTTGGCCGGCATCCCCGCACATTGGCCTAATTCATAACCAAAAAATGTGAGATCCGCATCATGATGACGCAGTTCTGTGGCTATTACGATGTCGCCGATAATTCTGTCTTTTGAAAAACCGCCCGCCGAACCGGTGTTAATTACATAATCAGGTTTAAAATCCATAACAACTAAGGTGGTTGAAACCGCGGCCGCAACTTTACCAATACCGCATTTAACTAAAGCCACTTCAACATTATCTAATGTGCCAAAATAGACGGTTAAATGTGCTATCTTCTTTTCCACAGCGCCTGAAAGAGAAGCCCGTAATAAGCTGATTTCTTCATCCATCGCACCCAATATCGCAATTTTCATCTACACTTCATTTAGTCAAATTAATCTGCCGTCAGTTTATTACGAAATAAAGTTTTTATAAACCATATGTCACACGCCATTTAAATTAGTCACCTTAGTCGCAACACATTATCTGTTTGCACTGGGGACATAATGGGACTGCACCATGTTTAAATATCTGTTTATCGGCTTGTTATCGGTTTTTTTGGTCGCTTGCCAGTCTTTTGAAATGACACTTTTGCGCCCCAATGAGGTATTTGCTGATAAAAACTTTATAGGCTTTGAGCAAGTGCCTATTGAAAACAGCCATGAAATTTTCCGACTGCAAGAAGATGCTAAACTTTTTGCTAAGGCATCCATTGTCGGCGTGCGTGATCCACAAGAACAGATCAAAGCCTTAGTTAGCGCGATATTCAAACGTTCAGATTTCAACTTATTATATCGAGCTGATGCTAATTCGGTTGCGCAAACGACCTTTGAAAATAGGTCAGCAAACTGTCTGTCGCTGTCAATTATGACTTATGCATTAGCACGAGAATTGGGGTTTGGAGCGCGTTTCCAACATATAGAAATTCCAGAGTATTGGACAAGACGTGAAGGCCAACGTCTTCTAAATTCGCATATTAATTTACAAATTTTACCTAAACAAAATAGAGCTTTTGTAGAGTTAACCAGACAGGGGTTTGAAGTTGACTTTGATGCCCAAGCCATAAAAAAACATGATAAGAGAACCTTACTTAGTCAGTCGCAAATAGTAGGGCTTTTTTATAACAACAAAGGCAGTGATGCGCTTTTGCATCGCCAAGATAAGCGGGCTTACGCCTATTTTCGAGCTGGGTATCTTGCCGATCCAAACCAAGCCCATTTACTGGCAAACTTAGGCTACCTTTATCGACTGAGCGGCCTTTATAAGTTGGCAGAACGGGTTTATCTACGGGCCATTGAAGTGGATGAAAAAAACTTAACTGCATGGCAGAATTTAGCTTTTTTATATCGCCATACTAATCAGAACGAGAAAGCCCTGACGATCTGGGCACGAGTAGCTCGTCAACGCGCCAACAATCCATTTTATCATCTGAGCTTAGGTGACGAGGCTTTTGAAAATCAAGATTGGCCAGCCGCCTTAAGCTACTATCGCAAAGCATTAAGCCTGGATAAAAGTCTGCACGAAGTTTTTTTTGGTTTAGCAAAAACGTATTATGAAATGGGGCAAATTAAACGCAGTGAACATTTTTTAATTTTAGCGAGAAAAAAGTCTCGTAGCCAGGAAGAGCAGGATATTTATGCGGGCAAGATAGAGTTCTTACGACGTCGCGTCTTAGATGATTCAGCAAGTTAGAGTAGCGATTATTTGCGATGACTCAATTCGCAAAGTTGCTAATTCGATACTACAGTTTTGACAGCGATTAGGAGGTGCAGTGATGTCGTTGACTAAATTCGGTAGAGTTTGTTGTATTAATTTAACGTTTGTATTTGGACTATTGGGCTGCCAATCAGTTACTTATCGTCAAATAGAAGTCAATTCTATTTTATTTGATGAGGGCTTTGCCGGTGTTGAGCAGATTAACATCGAAACTGAACAAGATATTTTTCATCTAGAAGAGGAGGCCAAAGCATTTGTTAAAAAAGCAGTAGGCAAAACAGGTAAGCCCTTAGAGCAAATAAAATCCTTAGTCTATGCCTTGTTTGATCATGCTGATTTTAATTTATTATACGACGGAAATGCCAATACCACGGCTAATGAAACATTTGTCAGCAAAGCGGCTAATTGCCTTTCTTTATCTATTATGACTTACGCTTTGGCTGAAGAGGCCGGTTTTAATACTCAATTTCAAGATGTCGATATTCCAGAGTATTGGACACGTAAGCAAGGTTTTAGCATGCTCAATGGTCATATTAATCTGCGTCTATCACCTAAATTTGACTCTAATGTTAATCAATACAGTAATAAAGGCTTCCAAGTCGATTTTGACCCACTTTCTACTCGTAATCATAAAAAACGTTTTGTAGCTAAAAAAACGGTGGTGGCAATGTATTACAACAATAAGGGGGCTGATGCCTTAGTCAATGAGCGGCTTAACGAAGCCTATGCTTATTTTCGAGCCGCCTTAATAACAGATGATGAATTTGACTCAACGGCAATTAATTTAGGCCTATTGTACCGCTTAAAGGGGTATTTGCAGCAGGCTGAGGACAGTTATAACTATGCTTTGAATCTTAATCCCAATAACCTGACAGCTTGGGAAAACTTGGCTTATTTATATCAAACCTCAGACCGCTTAGATAAAGCTAATAGGATATTGGCTAAGGTCGAAGAACAACGAAAAACTAATCCCTATTATTATATTAATCTGGGCGAGCAAAAGTTGGAGGCGGATCTCTATCATGAAGCCTTAAGTTATTTCAAACAGGCATTATCATTGGATAGAGAAAGTCATGAAGTCTATTTTGGTCTGGCCCAAGTTTATTTCGAATTAGGTGAACTCGACCTGACTCAACACTACCTGGAACTTGCTAGGGATTATTCGTTTAGTCTAAGCGATGAGAAGCGTTACAAAAGTAAATTAAGTTTTTTGTCTAGCCTGCATCATACCGCGAGTCTTAACTAAGCCTCTTGCGCGGGCTTGTTAGAAGACTGCTGTCTACAAAACTCCACCTGAGTGTAACTTAAGCTGGTGGATAGATTGCAATGGCATGAGGGATATGAGGACGCAGTGATACTTACTTATAAGATAGCGCCGACTCAGACTAAAGTCGGCGTTTATTCGTTACTACGATTTTTAGGCAACGCCTAGTTCGCGTAGCCTTTCTTGTAGATAGCTTTTGGCTGTATGGCGCTCAGATAAAACAACCTGTGGATTAGGGTGCAAAAACAAGGGCAAAGAAATACGTGATTTACTTTGGTCACTGCCTTGAGGATTAATCACTCTGTGCGTGGTCGATGGAAAATATCCAGCAGAGGCTTCTTGCAACATATCGCCTATATTCACAATTAGATTGCCAAAATCACAGGGCACATCAATCCAATCATCGCCAGTGCCCTTTACTTGCAAACCAGGTTCATTTGCTGCAGGTAAGATAGTTAATAGATTAATATCTTCGTGGGCTGCCGCTCTAATCGCTTCAGGCTCTTCTGAACCTGTTAATGGCGGGTAGTGTAAAATACGCAATAATGTCTGCTCACTATTTTCAACCATCGAAGACAGTGATTGTGAATACAAAGCTGATACGTCGGCCGGGGAGTATTTTTCGACCCAAGACAGCAGTTCTGAGGCTAGGTCATTTGCTGCTTTGTAATATTCAACCGCTTGCTGTTTAAGTTCTGCTGGGCATCTGCCCCATGGATAGTAATGAAAATATTCTTTAATATCTTTTTTCTTATTACCTTTGGCTGTTTCTGACACTTGGGTGGAAAAAAAACCATCATGGGTGGCCTTGTCGTAAGCAAAGTCATTTTTATCTTCACTATTAAAAAAACTTTGCCAATTTTTATAAATCTGCGACACAACACTCTGCTCAATTGGATGGTTTTTTAATACGCCAAAGCCAGTTTTATGCAGAGATTCAACAAATAAACGATCTGCATCGGGCGCTTTATAATCAATCGCAACTAATTCCAACATGTATTATTACCTCTTCATCTAAATCTGGAATACAAAACTACAAACTAAGGAAAAATCCTGCTAAGGCGGCACTCATTAAGTTGGCCAAGGTCGCCGCTAGAACGGCTTTGAGACCTAGTTGAGCTATTTCTTTACGACGTGTCGGTGCTAAGGCGCCGATTCCGCCCATTAAAATGGCGATAGACGAAAAGTTAGCAAAACCACATAATGAAAAAATAATGATCGCTTGGGTATGCGGAGACAAGTCGGCTTGGTATTTTAAAAAATCCAAATAGGCAACAAACTCGTTTACCACCATTTTTTGCCCGATAAAACTGCCGGCGATATTGGCTTCATCCCAAGGAACGCCAAGTGCCCAAGCAAGAGGCTGAAAGGCATAGCCCAATATCATTTGTAAAGTTAAATCTTCAGCGCCAAACATACCGCCTGCCCAGCCAATTAGGCCGTTTAATAAGGCAATTAGGGCAATAAAAGCCAGTAACATGGCGCCAACATTGAGTGCTAATTGCATGCCCGATGCTGCGCCACTGGCGGCTGCATCAAATATATTTGCGTATTTTTCGTCATTACCCTCTAGTTCTTCAAGCTCATTTTTTGCCGTATTGGTCTCAGGCATAATGATTTTAGCCATCAATAATCCACCGGGTGCGGCCATAAAACTAGCAGCTAGCAGGTATTTCATTTCTACCCCCATACTTGCATAGCCAGCCATAACTGAACCTGCGATAGAGGCCAAACCACCTACCATAACGGCAAAAAGTTCCGAACGGGTCATCTGTGGAATAAAAGGCTTAATCACCAGCGGTGCTTCAGTTTGACCAACAAAGATATTAGCCGCAGCCGACATCGATTCTGGTCGACTGGTTTTAAGGGCAAACTGCAAAAAACCACCAATTAAACGAATAATCCAAGACATAATGCCGACGTGGTATAAAACAGTGATCAAGGACGAAAAGAAGACAATTACGGGTAATACATTAAAGGCGAAAATAAACCCAAGTGACTTATTGCCGACAGGACCAAAAATAAAATCAATGCCCTGTTGGCTATAAGCCATGATGTTTTCAACGTAACCGGTTAATGCCAACAACATTTTTATGCCCGGTGGAAAATACAATACAAAAGCGCCAATACAAGCTTGGATAGCAAAAGCGCCACCGATTGTGCGCCAATTAATAGATTTTCTATGAGACGAAAGCACAAAAGCAATAACGAGAAGCAGCGCAACGCCAAATAAGCTGATCATATTGAGTCCTTTTTATAGTTATATTTTTGGGTATATTTTCAGTCTATGGTAATAAACTTTGTTGAATATGTGATTTTATAACATCCAACGCAATTCTATTTTTGCCACCTTGAGTCACAATTACATCTGCCGTAAATCGACTTGGCGCAATAAATTGGTGATACATCGGTTTCACTGTTGATTCGTATTGTTTTGCGACCGAGTCTAAAGTTCTACCTCGTTCTGCTATATCGCGTTTCATTCTGCGTAACAGACAAATATCTAAGGGCGTATCAACAAAAATTTTAATATCAAACAAGGCTAATAAAGGCGGACTGGCCAATAACATAATGCCTTCAATAATAATGACCGGCGCTGAGTTAAGTGTTTGGGTTTGTTGCAAGCGTGTATGAGTCTTATAACAATAATGTGGATATTCAATAGGCTGCCACAGTTTTAAGGCTTTTAGATGTTCAACTAACAACTCATGTTCAAACGCTTTGGGATGATCGTAATTATTCTTCTCCCTTTCCGCCATAGGAAGATGATCTTGTGCCCGGTAGTAATGATCTTCGCGTAAGATTTGTACTTGCTTGCCTTCTTCAGAGAATTCTTTCAACAAATTCTCGGTAAACAGAGACTTTCCAGAGCCTGAAGCACCTGATATTGCAATAATTAAAGGGGAAGACATACTGCTCCAAAACGTAAATTAAATAATTGCAGGAAAGATACCAGTGAACGGCTTAAAAGTCAGTTTAACAGATGCAATTAAGCGCCATATTTAGGCATTAATTTTATTCTCAAAGCAGTCTTTTGCGTTTTGCCTGACTTAATAAACGCACATTACGATTAATGGACCATTTGGTCAAGAAAAGACAAGGTGTAAATGTATAAAAGTTGTAAACACAAAAATGTATCAACTATTTACCGATAAACTCAACTAACTCCGGTTGCTGGTTAATAATGGCATAATTATGCATTTTTGAGCGTGAACCTTCACCTTGAGCCTTAGGTGGGTAAAACAGCTCCTTCATTTCCGAGTTGTGTCTAAAGGCCTCGTCCAGAGCAGAGCGTATCTCACTGAGGGTTTTGTCTAAGTTAGCACTAAAGTCTGGGCGCTTGCGTTTTGTATGACCTAATTCAATCAAACGATAAAAATACTTATTGGCGATCAACAATAGCTCATTTGGAACTTCATTATTGTGTTTCAGATTGGGTAGGTCCGTTTGGCTGCAATAGTCGACTAAAGCGGCATAAAAGCAGAATGGTTTGTTAGGCAGCAAAATGGGCTCACCATGGGGGCCAAATTTTATTGATTTGTCTTTTAAGTTAATAATCAGTTTTTGAATAACTGGCTCAGGTATGACGGCGTCCAACATTTTACGATTAGACTTTTTAATAGAGGGATATTGATAGCGCAATCCACTGACTAGCAAAGCAAATAACGGCGCAAATAGAGTTAAGCTCGCCCACCAATTGAGGGGTATAAGCTGAACTTCAATAATGACGTCTTGCTCAGGGCTTTTTAATACTCTTTGCTCAGTTGCCTGACGCGCATTTTTATCCTTAATACTTATGTCTTGTAAACTCACCACCAACACCGAAGAGTCAATTTGCTGTAGCGTTTCATTCATATCATGTAAATATTGTTGAATTGATGTTGGATCTGCCGCTGTACGAAATTTTTTGTTCGCTATTTTTAAGCGAGATAAATCTAATGCAATTCGGGTTTCAATACTGGCAATAGTGCGTTCATTGTTCAGCGTATTTTGATAAAAAAGTCCAATACTAAAGGCTACTTGAAACAAGCCGCATAGGCCGAGAAACAATAAAAATGCCGCAAGTTTACGGTTCATTTTGCGGCCCCTTCGATTCAATCCCCTCATTAGCAAGGCAGCCAAATGAAGTGAGTTTTAAGCTACTGTAATATTGAGAATGTATTTCATCAGAGAGCTCAAATAAGGATTGTTGCAGTGCACAGAGTAGGTCAGTGTTATTGGTCGGCATTTTTAAATACCATTTACTGCCACTGACTTGAGTTTCAATCGGCGTAATATAATTAGCTGAAAAGCGCTCAGCGTCCTGCACTTGCCAAAAGCTCGAAATAAGATCAACCTGACCTGAAGCAAGCAGATCTCGCAGAGCTTCGTGTGATTTCACATAGGTAATTTGCATGTTGTCATCGCCAATACCTAACTCTGTTAGCAGTCTCTTAGGTACAATATGTCCAGAGCGGCTACTTGGATAATCGAGTAATCCAAGCCGTTTGCCCCATAAATATTGTTTAGTGAGCAGGGGTTTTTCCTTTAACGAGAATAAGTAGGCGGAATAATCTTCATACTGAGCAATAATTTTGTAGCCATGAGTAACTTGGGTAGCAAATGCCTGCATAACGTTTTCTTTGACAAGGGCTAAATTAGCAATACCTTTACCTACATATTGCGATATTTCTTGTTCGTTGTGACTCCAGTGGACCTCCACTTTGCCAAATTGGCGATTGATCACCGCATTGCTGCACAAGTTACTTAATAATTGCTGTGCCATTGGCTGATCAGTAATAAAAGCCTCAAATTTTTCGTTATTTGTGGCAGAATGTGTCGCGCAGGCAATGGATTCAGTAATTAAATTGGGAATTTCAATAATTTTTTTTTCACTGTTTACATAACCTAAATAGCCACACAGCAAGGCTAGAAAGGTAGTAATAAGTATAAGATGATATTTGCTTAGATAAACTATTTTTAACGCCATGGTTTTTAGATGTTTTTACCGGTTGAGCTAATTTGACCAGTTAGTCTTACTTATTGCAATAGGTAAGTTTACTGGTAAGAGTTAACCCTCTGAAATTTAAGCACTATTGATAAGTAGTTATGAATGTCGATAAATGCTTTTTATTTAGTGCACGATCTGCACACTAGGTACGAGAAAATTTGCATCGTCGTAAATGAACTGATCCTTCGGTCCGAATTTTGTTAATAAGTTCCGTAAGTGTTTAACGATGAACAAAAGTTTTTTCGCTGACAGGGTAAAGTTGGTTGTTTATTGACCGGCAAAGTAATATAAATGCAATAAAAAAAACAAATAATACGCAGCACTTAAACTAATTAAATAACCACAACACTTAGGAAACACACAATGCTAAGAAAAACTAAACTCAATCGCATCGCGATTGCAGTAGCTATGTCAATCGGCATGTCTACCGCAGCCTTTGCACAAGAAACGTCTTCGGGTATTAGCGGTAAGATAGTAGGTCCTCAAGGAGCACCAGCTGTTGGTACTGTAATTACAATAACTCACGTCCCATCAGGTACAACTAAGACCACCACGGTTAATGCTGCTGGTCAGTTCACTGCCAAAGGTTTGAGAGTGGGCGGTCCATATAGTGTTATGGTTGACTCTGACTCTTTGCAAGACACCACAGTCAGTGATGTTTATTTGACTTTGGGTGAGTCGTACAATTTAGACCTATCTTTAGAGAGCCAACAGGCAATAGAAAGTATCGTGGTAACAGCTTCTGCCGTTAGTACCTCAGTTTTAGGTTCTACAGGTCCAGCGGCCAATTTTAATCTAGCTGATTTAGAAAATGCACCAGCTATCAATCGTGATATAAATGATATAATTCGTGCTGATCCACGTATATATGTTGATGAAAGCTTTAATGACGCAGTTCAGTGTGGTGGAGCAAGCCCTCGTTTCAACAGCTTAACCTTAGATGGTGTGCGTTTAAATGATAGTTTCGGCTTAAACAGCAACGGTTACCCCACTGAGCGTATGCCGTTTTCTTTTGACGCAATAGAGCAGGTTGCTGTTGAATTGGCGCCATTTGACGTGCAATACGGTGGCTTTACTGCATGTAATATTAACGCTGTAACAAAATCTGGTACCAATGAAATTCACGGTAGTGCATTTTATGACTACACCAGCGATTCGCTCAAAGGCGACAGTATTGAAGGTGACAAAGTTGACAACGGTAATTACACCGAGAAGCGTTACGGTGTAAACGTTGGCTTCCCTTTGATCCAAGATACATTATTCTTCTTTGGTTCTTATGAAAAGCTCGAAGGTGTTCAATTGTTTAGTTACGACGCCTTGGCTGCTGGTCGTGTTTCTCAAACAGACATTGATCAGATCACTGCGATTGCCCAGTCTGCCTATGGTTACGATGTCGGTGGAACGCCTGCTGCAGCACCAATTGAAGACGAAAAGCTCTTAGTTAAGTTAGATTGGAACATTAATGATGACCATCGTGCATCGATAATCTATAACTACAACGACGGCTTCAGCTTGTCACAATCTGACCAAAGTTCTAGTTCATTATCTCTGTCTAACCACTTCTACAAACGTGGCGCAACCTTAGATTCTGTTGTTGCGTCTTTGTATTCTGATTGGAACAGTGACTTCTCAACTGAAGTGCGCATCGGTAAAACTAAATTAGACAATACCCAAGCTTCTACAGATGCGGCTTCTGGTTTTGGCGAAATGCAAATCAGAACAGCTGGAAACGGTACTGTATACATTGGTCCTGATGATTCTCGTCAATCAAATAAATTGAAATGGGATTCTGTAACGGCCAAGTTTGCCGCTACTTATTATCTGGATGACCACAAAATTACGGCTGGTATTGAATATGAAAAGTTGAATGTATTTAACTTATTTGTCCAGCAGTCAGACGGTGAATATCGTTTTGACAATATAGCTGATTTTGAAGCAGGTACGCCAGCTCGTATATATTACAGTAACTCTGCAGGTACTAATAACCCTGATGATGCGGGTGCCACTTTTTCTAACACTATGATGACCTTGTATGCTCAAGATGATTTTGCCTTAACCGACGATATTACGATCAAGGCCGGTTTACGTTATGACAAGTTTAGTTCAGATGATCGTCCTACTGATAACGTCAATTTCAAGGCACGTTATGGTTTTGCAAACACTGGCAATGTTGACGGCATTAGCCTAGTGCAACCTCGTCTAGGTCTTAACTGGCGATTAGAAGATAATTTAGAACTACGTGCTGG
>TARA_R110002167_G_scaffold21258_6_pt1 | contig 37008 bp, 37 predicted proteins | sample TARA_R110002167 | Tara Oceans TARA_R110002167 (sample SAMEA4398238) | marine metagenome | biome: Polar Biome; feature: [MES] marine water layer (ENVO:01000295) within the mesopelagic zone...; material: water (ENVO:00002006), including particulate matter (ENVO:01000060) such as......
GAGTTTCAAGATTATAAAATGCTACAGTATGTTTAATGTCTTTTAAAAGTGTATCTGCAATCAAATCATTCATAAATAAAAATCATCACTAAAAATATAAAAATTAAAATGGTCTCAATTATGTAACTTTGTGCAATATTTTAATGTATGATAGAATCAAAAAACATATCCTTAGAAAAGGCTGTATTAATAGGTATTGTTACCAAAGATCAAGATGAAGTTAAATCTAAAGAATATTTAGATGAACTTGAGTTTTTAACTTTTACAGCAGGAGGAGAGGTCGTCAAACGGTTTACCCAAAAAATGGAAATGCCAAATCCTAAAACATTTTTAGGGACCGGGAAAATCGAAGATGTTCGAAAGTATATTGAAGAACATGAAGTGGGAACAGCCATATTTGATGATGAATTATCTTCGGCACAAGAGCGCAATATTAGTAAAATCCTTAATTGTAAAGTATTGGACAGAACCAATTTAATACTCGATATTTTTGCGCAACGCGCCCAAACAAGTTATGCAAGAACACAGGTGGAACTGGCGCAATGCGAATATTTATTACCTCGATTACGTGGGATGTGGACGCATCTTGAACGACAAAAAGGGGGTATTGGAATGCGTGGACCAGGTGAAACAGAAATTGAAACGGACAGGCGTATTGTAAGGGATAAAATAACGTTACTTAAAGAAAAAATAAAGACTATCGACAAACAAATGTCTGTTCAGCGAGGCAATCGTGGTGCCATGGTACGTGTGGCTCTTGTTGGCTATACCAATGTTGGTAAATCAACTTTAATGAATGTTATAAGTAAAAGTGATGTGTTTGCCGAAAATAAGTTGTTTGCAACCCTAGATACCACCGTTAGAAAAGTGGTTATTCAAAATTTACCCTTTTTATTAAGTGATACGGTTGGGTTTATTAGAAAACTTCCCACGCAATTGGTTGAAAGTTTTAAAAGTACCTTAGATGAAGTAAGAGAAGCCGATTTATTGTTGCATGTAGTGGATATTTCTCATCCAAATTTTGAGGAACATATAGATTCTGTACATAAAATTCTTGGAGAAATTAAAAGTGCCAATAAACCGACCATTATGGTGTTTAATAAAATTGATGCGTATCAAGCAGAGTCTTTAGATACTGATGATTTAGAAACCGAACGCACAAAAATGCATTATTCCTTAGATGAATGGAAAAAAACTTGGATGAGTAAGGTAGGTGAAAACGCGCTATTTATTTCAGCATTAAACAAAGAAAATTTAGAAGATTTTAAAAAGCGAGTTTATGAAGAAGTAAGACAAATTCATATTACGCGTTTTCCTTATAATCATTTTATGTATCCTGATCATGATGAAAATTATGCATAAAAAAATGCGCTTCCATTTGGAAGCGCATTTTTTTATTTATTGATAATAGGGTTTATTAAAATTTATAATTTAAACCAATCATCCAATGGGTTTGTAATTTATTATCAATAGTTTCAAAAGTAGGCACGGGATCTCCACTAAGAACATCAAACTTTTCAAAGTTATACTTTAATGCTTCCTGTTTGTTGCTGCGCAAGCCAAAATCAAAACCTACACCGATCATTTTCCATAGCGTATATCCAAAAGAGTTGGTCCAGGTCCAGTTTGAATAATTTGGGCCTTTATAACTTTTGAATACAGAAAGATTTGTTTTAAAACTTACGTCGTGAATCAACCTCGTATAGTCTATAAGTATTTTAGATCCCGCCGATGATGCGAAAATAGCAGGTTCTCTACTAAATGCAAAGTTGTAGTTAAATGGATGAAATACAACCACAAGATCTTTAATTGGCGTCCAAGTGGCACCAACACCTAAATCTAAATACCCTGGGTTGTTGAAGTTGTTTAAAAGGGTGGTTCTATATTCACCCAAACCGGAAAATGCAAAAGTTTCACTCAATTTTTGACCATATAATGATGAAATATTAAACACATCATTAGCCGCTCTAAATTTAGGATTGTCATTCGGGTTGTCTTTATCATTAAATTTTACCCACGATAAATTTAAATTTCCAGCATTTCTCCAAAAGAATTGATTGGTATTTAAGTTTGCAAAGGCATTTACGGTTACCCCAAAAGACCCTGATGTATTATTTGGGGTCCCTTGTGCATACCAATTTTTATAATTGGAGATGCTGCCACCAATAATTCCGAACGCTCCTTTTTTCCAACCTGGTAAATTATCTATTTTTGTTTGCGTAGCATTCACACGCTCTTGAGCTGCTTTTAAAGAGTCTTTTTGAACAGTAAGTATTGCTTTTAATTCTTCCGCAGTTTGTGCATTCACAGAAATGATTCCCAGAAATAAGGCACCTAATAGAAGTGATTTTCTCATTTTATTGGATTATTTAAACGGCTGCAAATATAAAAAGTAAATTTTATAATACAGATCTAAGTACATGACAAAAATTAATTTTGAGAGATAAGCTTCTCGTAGTTTTCAGGATAACTAAGACCTCACAGGTTTTTAAAACCTGTGAGGTCTACATAGCGAGCAAATTTTAATACGCTTAAAATAAGTTGTTTATATTTCTATTCTAATTTTTTGTCATGTACTAAAAATACAGACACTAATCTAAAAGGCAATTGGAAATTATTTGGTTTTAAACAAAGGAACGGATGAGCAGGCTTCCCCATACATAATCGATTTAACTAGAGGTTTAAGCTTGTTGGCAAGCATAATATAGGCATTTTGAGGTACTGCCTTTTTTGAACAACCTTTTATAATAATAGGCTTATTTTTAAATTCAGAAAAGTCAATGGTGTTTAGAACATCTTGATAAATAGATGTTTCAAGAAGCTCAAGATTGCCAATCACTGTTTTTTTCGTGAATGGCTCCAAATGAATACTTAACAAGATAAAGGCCCAAGCAGGAATAATGGCATCACTACTGCATGTTAAAGCTACGTAGGTGCCATTAAATTGTGACCAGTTATATGTATTCGTCCGGTCTCTAAATTCCTTTTCGCGCAACACGAAACCTTCAAATAACCAATCTTTAATATCAAGTACAACGCGCTTACCTTCAGGATAATAATCTTCAAGGTTTATTGTTGTTAATTTGCTATTCGCTACGCGATTTATAATGTCGTCTTGCATTTTTATTAAGACCTTTCGACTGCGCTCAAGGTGACATTTAGTTTTAATGTTACTTGGGGATTTTTGTAAACTGCTACTGAAAACTATTTACTCAAATTAAAGCATTCCTAATTCCAGTTTAGCTTCTTCACTCATCAATTCATGTGTCCAAGGCGGATCGAATGTAATTTCGACTTCTGCACTTTTAACAGCGTCAAGTGATTTTATTTTCTCTTCAACTTCCAAAGGAAGCGTTTCCGCAACAGGGCAGTTAGGAGTGGTTAAGGTCATTAAGATTTTTACATCGTAATCTTCATTTACAAAGACATCATAAATTAACCCCAGTTCATAGATGTCTACTGGAATTTCAGGATCGTAAATCGTTTTTAAAACACCTACTATTTTTTCCCCTAATGCTGCGGTATCTATTTTTATATCGTTCATATTAATTTAATTGTGTTTGGTATGCTATGGCATACATTTTTAACTGTTTAATCATACTAACCAAGCCATTGGCCCGTGTTGGGGACAAATGTTCTTTTAATCCAATTTTTTCAATAAAATCAGTTTTGGCAGCAATGATATCTTGAGGATGTTGGTTTGAGAACACACGAATTAAAATGGCGATTATCCCTTTGGTGATTATGGCATCACTATCTGCCGTAAAACAAAGTTTATTGTCTTTCATTTCTGCATGTACCCAAACTTTACTTTGGCAACCCTTAATAATGTTACTGTCCGTTTTGTATTGGTCGTCAATAAGCGGTAAATCCTTTCCAAGATCAATCATATATTGATACCGTTCTTCCCAATCTTCAAACATTGAGAATTCATCAATAATTTCATTTTGTATATCTTCAATAGTCACTGGTACAATTTTTTACAAAAATACAATAAGATAAATTGTTATTCAATGTTTTCTGAAATTGATAATATTACTTTAACAAGGGCTTCAATTTCCTTTGGAGGACTTAAGTGGTCAAAACTTTGGGATTCGTAAGTGGTTCCGTTATATATTATTTTTAGATTGGCAATAGCCGCTCCATCATAAAAACGTGCTTCGGTTGGTGCTTTTAGGTTTGGAATATTTTCAATTTCAACGGCTTTGAGTACTTCCATAAGTTTAGTCCATTCATCCTCATTACAGATTTTAACGGTAGGTTTAATATTCCGCTTATTAATTACAGAAACCATTGTTTTGTCTATGACAATTAGTTTGTAGTTCCCTCTTGAGGAAGCTGAATATTCTACAGAAATGTTGTCTTGATTTATCTTAAATTCTTTACAACCGTGATCTAAAAAGACCAGTGATAATACAATTAATAAAATTTTCATAACCAAGGGTTGTTAGGTATTAATACAAAAAAGACGCCAAAGATTAAGCCAACATCTTATTAGCTTTTTTAACACCGGCGATGAGACTGTCTATTTCTTCTAAGGTATTGTAAAATGCAAACGATGCTCGTACGGTTCCTGGTATTTTAAAGTAATCCATAATAGGTTGGGCACAGTGGTGACCTGTTCTCACTGCAATGCCCAATTTGTCTAGAATAGTCCCAACGTCATAAGGATGTATCCCTTCAAGATTAAAAGAAATAACCGCGGTTTTGTTTTTTGAAGTTCCATAGATTTTTAAACCGTCTATTTCAAGAAGCTTTTTTGTGGCATAATTTAATAGTTCATGTTCATAGACTGAAATGGTGCCAAAACCTATGGCATTCATATAATCTATGGCTGCGCCAAAAGCGATACCGCCACAAATATTAGGTGTACCCGCTTCAAACTTATGGGGTAAAGGGGCGTACGTAGTTTTTTGAAAAGTGACTTCGGCAATCATCTCGCCACCACCTTGGTAAGGGGGTAGTTTGTTAAGCCATTCTTCTTTTCCATACAACATTCCAACACCAGTTGGGCCGCACATTTTATGTGCAGACGCCACGTAAAAATCAACATCCAACGCTTGAACATCTGGTTTTAAATGTGGACACGCTTGGGCTCCGTCTATTAAAACAGCCGCACCTAATTGATGGGCTTTTTCTATAATATATTCTATAGGATTGATGGTTCCCAAGGCATTGGAAACGTGATTTACAAAAACTAATTTGGTGTTTTTGGAAAGTAATTGATCATATTCGGACATGATTAATTCACCTTCTAAATTCATTGGAATTACTTTTAGAATAGCTCCGGTACGTTCACAAAGCATTTGCCAAGGCACTATATTGCTGTGATGTTCTAAAGCAGAGACCACAATTTCATCTCCTTTTTTTAAGATAGAAGCAAATCCGTTAGCTACTAAATTAATGCTATGTGTGGTGCCTGACGTGAATATAATTTCGTGCGAAAACGTTGCATTAAAATGTGTTTGAATTTTTTGTCTGGCTTGTTCGTATTTGTCTGTTGCCTCTTGACTCAACGTATGTACGCCTCGATGAATATTAGCATTGTAATTTGAATAATAATCTACAATAGCATTAATGACCTTTTGCGGTTTTTGTGAGGTTGCGGCATTATCAAAATACATCAATGGTTTACCATTGACTTTGCGAGAAAGAATGGGAAAATCTTTTCTTATGTGGTCTACGTTAAACATAGTTGTTTTTTAAAATAGCCCCGATAGTAGCGGCATCCTTTTATTTTTAATGATTTTTATGAATTGAAAATAAAAGATATAGCGGATAGCGGGAAATAGCTTCAAAATATATTACAAATCAAATCCTATATCAACCCCTAATTTATTGGCTATAATTTTAGTGATTCGTTGTTTTATTTCGGGAATTTTAACCGAGTTCAAGACATTATTGCTAAAAGCATACATGAGCAATGCTCTGGCCTCTTTTTCGGGAATACCTCTAGAACGTAAATAAAATAGGGCGCTTTCATCTAATTGTCCAATAGTACAACCATGTGAACACTTAACATCATCGGCAAAAATTTCTAGTTGGGGTTTGGTGTTTATGGTTGCCTTATCACTAATTAATATGTTTTTATTAGATTGAAAAGCATTGGTTTTTTGGGCTTTTTTATCAACCACTATTTTTCCATTAAAAACACCTGTGGCATTTTCGCCAAACACGCCTTTATAATCTTGATGACTTTCACAGTTTGGCTCGGTGTGATGGACTAGAGTATTATGGTCTACATGCTGTTTATCGCCTATAATGGTAATGCCTTTTAGGGTAGAATCAACACGCTCACCATGTTGATAAAAATTAAGATTGTTACGAGTTAATTTACCACCAAAAGAAAACGTGTGCACGGAACAGATGCTCTCCTGTTTTTGATTGATATAGGAATTATCGATTAATGAGGCGTTTAAATTATCGTTTTGCACTTTATAATAATCTACAATGGCGCGTTTGTTTACAAACAATTCTGTAACGCTATTTGTCAATACCGGATTGTCGGTTAAACTTTGGTGACGCTCAATAATCTGTAGATGGGAATTTTCATCGACTATAATTAAGTTACGTGGTTGTAACATGGTGGCTGACTCATTTCCTGTTGAAAAATGGATGATTTGAATGGGTTTTGCAACCATTTTATTTTTAGGAATATGAATATAGGCGCCTTCACTTGAAAACGCGGTGTTTAAAGATGCTAAACTGTTGTTTATTGCAAGTTTATTAAAATAGTTTTCTATTAGAATTCGGTATTTTGGTTTTGTTAATGCCGATGACATTAAGCAAATATCCATACCATCGTGTGTGGTTTGTGAAAGATGAGAGGAATATTTTCCGTCTATAAATACAATTTTATAGGTATCAATATCATGAATAAAATATTTTTTTACATCATTATATTCAATGGTATTCTCTTGTTTTGGGAATACACTAAAGTCATTTTTTAAAAGGCTATTAAGTGAGGTGTATTTCCAATCTTCTTCCTTTTTTGTAGGGAACCCTTTTTCTTCAAAAGTCTTGATAGCTGCAGTTCTTAACGAATGTAAATAAAAATCCTCTTCCAAATGATTTTCAAAGGCCCAAAAAGATGATATAAGTTTTTCTTTTAAATCCATTTTGTTCAGTTTTCAGTCACAGTCACAGTTTTCAGTAAACGAAAAAACCGAGAATAGACTGTTAATATTTTTAATTTTGAGTATTCAATTAAGCGTGAGCAAACTGCTAACTGCGACTGAATACTGCAAACTTTTTTAAGCGTTCACTTCTTCTTTAATCCAGTCGTACCCTTTTTCCTCGAGTTCGTGTGCCAGTTCCTTGGTGCCAGATTTAACGATTCGACCATTATATAGCACATGCACAAAGTCTGGAACAATATACTCCAACAAACGCTGATAATGGGTAATAACCAATACAGCATTATTTTTACTTTTAAGTTTGTTAACCCCATTGGCGACTATACGTAGCGCATCTATATCAAGACCAGAATCTGTTTCATCAAGAATGGCTAATTTTGGTTCAAGCATGGCCATCTGGAAAATTTCATTTCGTTTTTTCTCACCACCGGAAAAGCCTTCGTTGAGAGAGCGTGATAAAAACTTTCTATCGATTTCCAATAACTCTGCTTTTTCGCGAATTAGTTTTAACATGTCTTTGGCAGGCATATCTTCAAGCCCTTTCGCCTTGCGTGTTTCGTTAATGGCTGTTTTCATAAAATTTGTTACCGATACGCCAGGTATTTCAACCGGATATTGAAAGGATAAAAAGACACCTTTATGGGCACGTTCTTCAGCTGCTAATTCGTCAATATTTTGACCTTCAAAAAAGATGTCTCCTTTAGTGACCTCATAGTCTTCTTTGCCTGCAATAACCGATGCCAATGTACTTTTTCCAGAACCATTTGGCCCCATAATGGCATGAACTTCACCTGGGTTTATTTCCAGATTGATGCCTTTTAAAATTGATTTATCCTCAACACTTGCGTGTAAATCCTTAATTTTTAACATACTATTATTTGCCTAATATTTTTCGTTATTATCTTCAAACTTTGGTTTTGAAATATGTACTATTTCTTTTATTTCTATTCGATATGGCCAACCTTCTTCGTTGTCTGGTTTTGGTATTATTTTACCTTTGATTTCAACAGGAACCATATCGGTAACTTGCGATTTATAGGGTTGCACTTGTTTGTTAAGTTCATGCATTTTTTTATTGATTACCACACCGTAAACTTCAGATTCTGTTTTCAAAACCGCTGCATCGGCATAATAAATAAACTCTCCCTTTAACAAGGTCAAGCCATCATTTTGTGTAGCAACTTTATCAGAGCCTTCAGTACTTTGAGATTTGTCATTATTTTGTTGTTCATTTTTACAGCTGTATAACAAAACAATTGATGTAAGTATAATTATTGCTCGCTTCATAAAAACTATCCTACACTACCTTCTAAACTTATTTCCAATAATTTTTGAGCTTCAACAGCAAACTCCATCGGAAGTTTATTGAGTACTTCTTTACTAAATCCATTTACAATTAATGCAATCGCTTTTTCTGTGGATATCCCACGTTGGTTACAATAAAAAATCTGGTCTTCACCAATTTTACTGGTTGTTGCCTCGTGTTCTATTCGTGCTGTTTTATTTTTTGCTTCAATGTATGGGAATGTGTGTGCACCGCATTCATTGCCCATTAACAAACTATCGCATTGTGAAAAGTTACGGGCGTTATCGGCATTTGGACTAATTTTAACCAATCCACGGTAACTATTCTGTGATTTTCCAGCTGAAATACCTTTTGAAATAATAGTCGATTTGGTGTTTTTGCCTAAATGTATCATTTTGGTGCCTGTGTCGGCTTGCTGATGATTGTTGGTTACTGCTATGGAATAAAACTCACCTACCGAATTATCGCCTTTTAATACACAAGAAGGATATTTCCAAGTTATAGCACTTCCAGTTTCTACCTGTGTCCAGGATATTTTTGCATTTTTCTCACACAATCCACGCTTAGTTACAAAATTGAAAACACCCCCTTTTCCTTCAGCATTTCCTGGATACCAGTTTTGTACGGTTGAATATTTAATTTCTGCATCATCTAAAGCAATAAGCTCTACCACGGCGGCATGCAATTGGTTTTCGTCCCTGCTTGGTGCTGTGCAACCTTCAAGGTAACTTACATAACTACCTTCATCGGCAATAACAAGTGTTCTTTCAAACTGTCCGGTTCCTGCTTGATTTATTCTAAAATAGGTTGATAATTCCATTGGACAGCGAACGCCTTTTGGGATATAACAAAACGACCCGTCACTAAATACGGCACTATTTAGAGCTGCATAGAAGTTGTCTTTTTGAGGAACAACACTGCCAATGTATTTCTTAACCAATTCCGGATGCTCTTTAATTGCTTCAGAAATACTCATGAAAATAATTCCTTTTTCTCCTAAAGTCTTTTTAAAAGTCGTCGCAACAGAAACGGAATCAACAACGACGTCCAGGGCAACATTACTCAATTTTTTTTGTTCATCGATAGAGATTCCAAGCTTTGTAAAAGTGGCCAGTAATTCCGGGTCAACTTCATCGAGGCTGTTATATTTTGGTTTGCTGTTTGGTGCTGAATAATAAGATATTGCCTGAAAATCAGGTTTTTTATAATGCACATTGGCCCATTCGGGTTCAATCATTTTTTCCCATGCACGAAACGATTCAAGCCGCCAGTCGGTCATCCACTGCGGTTCTTCTTTTTTTAGAGAAATAGCCCTTACAACATCTTCGTTTAAACCAACAGGAAACGTGTCTGATTGTATATCAGTATAAAAACCATATTCATATTCCTTGGTTTTAAGCTCTTCTCTTAAATCGTCTTCAGTATATTTGTTCATACAAGTTCAATGTTGTAAAGTATAAAGTTATAAAGTTGAGCTTAAATATTTTATCAACCCGCTTATTAGCTTTGAAACCTCATTTACTTTTGACTTTAATTTTTCAAATTCATCCATTGATATATAGTTCAGATCAAAAGCCAAATACAATTGTGAGCGGAACTCTCCAGCTGAAGCTTTAGCGATATATAAAAATCTGATAAATTCTTTTGTTGTTTCTCTCTCAAATCCTTCAGCAATATTTGACGCTACTGAAATACTTGATCTTCTTATTTGATCTCTTAACCCAAAATCTTTGGAAAAAGGCTCTTTATTGTTTGTTATATAATAGATATCGAAATTTAATTCTCTTGCTTTTTGCCATGAAATAATTTCTTCAAAAGAATTAAATTTAGCCATCAACTTTTAACTTTTTAACTTTATTACTTTATAACTATAAAGAAAAAGATTCACCGCAACCACAAGTTCTGTTTGCGTTGGGGTTGTTAAAAACAAATCCTGTTCCATTAAGGCCTCCCGAATATTCAAGAGTGGTGCCTATTAAGTATAAGAAACTTTTTTTGTCAACTATAATTCTTACATCATTATCAACAAAAACCTTATCGCCTTCTTGATTCTCTTTATCAAACTTTAAATCGTAAGATAAACCAGAACAACCGCCGCTTTTCACACCTACACGCACGTAATCTGTACCAGGACTGTAGCCTTCATCAGTCATAAGTTCAATGACTTTTTTCTTTGCTGTTTCCGAAACTTTAATCATAATTATTATAAAGGTTTTTTAACCGTTTATTCTTATTAACACGTGAAACCTTCTGGCTATAAACTTGTTTTTTTTATTAAGAAGGTTTCTAAATAGAACACAAAGATACAATATAAGTAATGGATTTACATACATTCTAACATTATATTAGTATATCATTTTATAGGTTTTTCTTATGGAGTTTTTAATTTATGCATTAATTATGATGCTATTTGATCTGCATCACAGATATCGTATCTATTGTACATTGGAACAATGGGGTTTAAAATTAGATGAATGTGGCTTTATATAAATAAGCTTCTTATTTTTGCAGCATGATAGAAGATAAAAATCAACAACGAACACAATTAAGCGATCTGGGTGAATTTGGTTTGATAGATCATTTAACCAAGAATTTCAAAATCAACCAACCATCAACCGTTAAAGGGATTGGTGATGATGCAGCTGTTTTGGATTTTAAAAACAAAAAAATTGTAGTAACTACGGACCTGCTCGTTGAAGGTGTCCATTTTGATCTGAGTTATATGCCATTAAAACATTTAGGTTATAAAGCGGTTGTTGTAAATTTATCGGATGTCTTTGCCATGAATGCCTTGGCAACACAAATTACCGTGTCAATTGGAGTCTCCAATAGGTTTCCTTTAGAAGCGTTAGAGGCCTTATATGCAGGTATTGAAACCGCAGCTTCCATGTATAAAATTGATGTTGTTGGAGGCGATACTACATCAACTGTAACTGGCTTGTTCATTTCTGTGACGGCAATAGGGACCTTAGAAAAAAATTATGAAGTGTATAGAAATGGTGCAAAACCAAATGATTTACTTGTTGTGACTGGTGATTTAGGAGCAGCTTATATGGGATTGCAAATTCTTGAACGTGAAAAGGAAGTGTATAAAGTAAACCCTAATAGTCAACCAGATTTAGAGCCCTATTCCTACCTTATAGAACGACAACTAAAGCCAGAAGCCCGCCAAGACATTATTAAATTGCTTAAAGATTTAAAAGTAAAACCATCGGCCATGATAGATATAAGTGATGGACTGTCGTCTGAAATTATGCATATATGTACACAAAGTGGCGTAGGATGCGATCTTTATGAAGACAAAATTCCACTCGACCCATTGGTCATTTCGGCGTGTGAGGAATTTAATATAGATAGTACAACGGTTGCCTTAAATGGCGGTGAAGATTATGAATTATTGTTCACAATATCACAAGATGATTATCCAAAAATAAAGGCCAATCCAAATTTTACGGTAATAGGGCACATAAAAGAAAAGCAATCGGGAATGCATTTAGTTACAAGAGCCGAAAGCAGAATTCCAATAACAGCGCAAGGCTGGAAAAATTTTAGTGTTTAAAAACCAATAAATTTTCAAATAGTGTGTTCTTGGTTAATTTTTTATTGCGTTTGTCATGAATACGCTCCAATACATCGTTGATTTCTTTGAATTTTGGAGAAAGATCAATCAAGTGGCCATTGCCGTTTGTAGTTAATTGTTTTTTGCAAGTTTTACATGTATATTCCTTAACATGATAGGTGACATTTCTTGATACACGATAATCATGACCGAACATCTTGCAATGGATGTTTTTCATATTTAATAATTAATTTGCTTAGAGACTCTTAAATTATTAATATGATTTGTACTTTTTTAGTAAATTCTTAATAAATCGACGAAGTGATCATTTTCTTCTTTGAACGTTCTGCTCGTGAGTTATGAATACGTTCTAGAATAGCGTTGATTTCTTTAAATTTAGGAGTTAACTCAGTTAGGTTTCCGTTGCTGTTTGTGGTCAATTCTTTTTTACAATGTTTACAGGTATATTCTTTAACGTGGTAAGTAACTTTTTTAGTGACTTGATAATGATGCCCAAAAACACTGCAGTACATGTGTGGAAGAAGTGGCGAATTGAGAGTAATTTTTCCCATAAGTTATAGATTTAGAACGGTATAAATATAGAAAATAAATTAACAAACACGACAAAAAGCTATATATTTTCGATGAAATACATAATATTTTGTAAGAATAAGCTTTTATTTTCAATATGACTCATATGCCCATCAGAGAATTCAACAATTTTTATATCTGAATTTAGGGTTTGCTCAACCAAAGAATCGTAATCTAAAACAGGATCTTTTTTACTAATAATCATTAATTTTTTATAAGTGGCTTCTTTAAATAAAATGTCTCTGTTTTTCCTGATTTTCATGCCTTCCAATGCTGCAATAATTCCTTGAACTGGCATTTTTAAAGCATCTTGTTTAATAACCGCAATCTGTTTAGAAAAGATTCTTCTGTTTTTTGGTCTGAATAAATTTACGATCGCTACTCTAACAAAGGCTTTATAATTTTGTTTAACCGCTATAATGGCCCTATCTCTATTTATTTTACGGTCATCACTGTCGGCTTGAGCAGTTGAATTCATTAAACAAAGGCCAAGTATTTTTTTTGGATACTGTTCTGCGAAGGCAAGTGAAACGTAACCACCCATGGAATGCCCAATTAAAATTAATCGTTTTATTTTTAAATGATTTATAACGGCATTAACGGCATCGGCCATGGACTCCATCGTGTGAACATACCCTAAACAACCAGTTTCACCATGGCCTAATAGATCAATACATATTACTCTATTTGTTTTTGACAGCGTTGGAATAAACGCATTCCACATGGAAGAATTTTCCAAAAAACCATGAAGAAAAACTACTGGTGTACCTTCTCCCTTATCGGTATAAAAAATGGGTATGCCTTTGTGTTGTAAAATCATTTTTAAAGTATCTCAGACAAAGATATAATTGACTGGCGAATAATACCAAACAAACTTTTGAATTCGGTTTTATTTTCAAGTTAAAGGTTAAAACCCTGCAGTTTTATTGCAGTTACTTTAATTTCTATAAACGTTTTAGCCACGAATGCACGAATTAATAGTGTGCTGTGTTTTGAATTTCACGAGTCATTTCACGAAGCAGACTTTCAGTCTGCCAATTAAAACCATGGATTGGAAATCCATAGTGGTTTATTTAAATGAAAGTGTTAAAACAACTAAGTCTTAAATCGTTTAATCGCCAGAAATGCATTATCGGCATACTCTTCTTCAACTAAAATGGTAAATTCGTTTGTTGTTGAAATAACTTCATAAAGAACCACACCTTCCCAAGCTAATCGTTTAAAAAAATGATAATATAACCCAGCAATTTTGGAGTTGTCTTCTGGTAAATTGATACTAATAGCAGTAAGGCCTTCTTGAACGGCCAGAAATGTTTCTTGGTTAAATTGAGTGTTTATAAAATCATTCAAACTACTGGACACTATAATATTGCTTTCATGTATGCCTCTGGTAAATGTGTAGAACAGCTTGGTCTCTTCATTAATTTTTTCTAAAATTTGAGCATGGTTCGTAATCAAGGTTTCAGAATTTTTAACCGTAAAGTCGGTTAAATTCGATCTCACGGTGATATCTCCCAAATTCTGAATCACCTTTTTCATTTTTATTGAATTTGTTAATGAAATAGGAGGATTATAGCGCCTTAAAGCCATCATAATGGCACCAGGTTTTACGTCTTTTTTAAGCATTTTACCAATAGGTTCGGTCAATTCAACCGCAAGAGCACTAAAGTTTATTATATTTCTAGACAATGCTTCTTCTAAATAGGGTTGTGCTATTAAAATGTCTTCAACACAGCTAGATACCGTTTTCATGTGATGGATTTTATTATTGGATACATGTCACATGAAACATCAATTTAAAAGTAAGTCTTGAAAGATTAAAGATTTAACTTGAATGTTCCATGTTAATTATTTAACAATTTGTATAAAAGTAATCAAAATTTTTAATAAATATCTTAATTTGAGTAATGTAACATACTTTCGTTCCAGAAAAACATGAATATGAAATGCCCATTAACAATTTGCAAACCTCCCGATAGTTATCGGGCCGATATGATTAATAGGGCATTCCATCTGACCTATAAAAAACAAATAATATAAACAGATGAAAGTATTAAAGTTTGGTGGCACTTCGGTTGGCAGTGTCGAGAATATATGTAATGTAAAAAACATTATTAATGATGGGACTAAAAAGATTGTGGTTTTATCAGCTATGTCTGGTACCACAAATGCATTAGTTGCTATTTCAAATAATATTTCCAACAATATGCCCAATGAGGCAATTGATAAAATCAATAAATTGCATGAGGCCTATTTTAACACAGTTGAAAATTTATTAGTTGATGTTTCTTTATGTGCTGATGCTAAAAATTATATAACCGAAATAGTTAATCTTTTGGTAGAATGTTCGTATTCAGAATATTCTTTAAATCTGGAAAACAAAATCGTAGCTCAAGGAGAATTGTTGTCAACCTATATATTTAATCTGTATTTAAAACAAGAAGGGATTGCTTCAACCATTCTACCCGCATTGCATTTTATGCGCATTGATAAGCATAAAGAACCGGACTTATTTTATATTAAACAAGATTTAAAAGCTATAATGGATGATGCTCCCGATGTTAGCATTTATATCACGCAGGGTTTTATTTGTTTAAATGATGCAGGACAGATTGCAAATTTACAACGCGGCGGAAGTGATTACACAGCGACGATAATTGGGGCGGTTATTAAAGCTGAAGAAGTTGAAATTTGGACCGATATTGATGGGATGCACAATAATGACCCAAGATATGTTGAAAACACAAAGCCTATTTCAAATTTATCTTTTGACGAAGCTGCGGAGCTTGCTTATTTTGGAGCAAAAATTTTACATCCACAAACGGTTACACCTGTTAGAGCTGACAATATTCCGGTCCGTTTAAAAAACACCATGAATCCAGAAGCTTTTGGAACACTTATTAATAATAGCCATACCGAAAACGGCGTAAAAGCCGTTGCAGCAAAAGACAATATTACAGCTATAAAAATAAAATCTGGACGCATGTTATTGGCACATGGGTTTTTAAGAAAAGTATTCGAAATTTTTGAGGTTTATGAAACGGCCATCGATATGATAACAACATCAGAAGTTGCTATTTCCCTAACCATTGATGATGATTCAAATTTAGAAAAAATAATATCTGAACTTGAAAAATTTTCGATAGTGGAAGTTGATCAAAACCAGAGCATTGTTTGTTTGGTTGGCCATGCTATTGTTAATCATCAAGAAACATATAAATTATTTCAAATTTTACAAGATGTTAAGATAAGAATGATTTCTTATGGAGGAAGTAACAACAATATTTCTTTATTAGTAAATACTCAAGATAAAATTAAAACGCTGGGCAAACTAAACGATTATTTGTTTGAATTAGTCACTCTTTAAAATAAAAATTTTAGTCAGGTTAGCAAAAAGAGGCTGTCTTAAAAGTTAAAACAAGTTGTCATTACGAACGCAGTGAAGTAATCTGTTGATTGATTACTAACAACTCACAGATTGCTTCGTTCCTCGCAATGACGTAAAACCACACTTTTAAAACAGCCTCTTTCTTTTTTATTTTGAATTCATTAATGCTTCAATTTCTTCAGCTTCAATAGGAATGTTCTTCATTAAATTAAATGGTCCTCCTGTTTTTTGAATCACCACATCATCTTCCAAACGAATGCCAAAACCTTCGGCAGGGATATAAATTCCAGGTTCTACGGTAAATACCATATTAGCTTTCATGGGTTCGGTTAAAATGCCATAATCATGCGTATCTAAACCCATATGGTGTGAGGTACCATGCATAAAGTATTTTTTGTAAGCTGGCCAATCTGGATTTTCATTTTTAACATCGGCTTTATCCAATAATTTTAAACTTAGCAATTCAGAAGTCATAAGTTTTCCAACTTCCACATGATAGTCTGCCCAATCGGTTTCAGGGACCAGCAGTTTGGTCGCTTCATTTTTCACCCTGTTTACAGCATTGTAAACCTCTTTTTGGCGTTTGGAAAATTTTCCGGAAACGGGGATCGTTCTGGTCATATCACTCGAATAATTCGCATATTCTGCTCCAACATCCAATAAAATTAAATCCCCTTTTTTACATTGTTTATTGTTTTCGATGTAATGTAACACATTGGCATTTTTCCCTGAGGCAACAATAGGTGTATAAGCAAATTTTTTAGATCTGTTTCTTAAAAATTCATGTATAAATTCAGCTTCTATTTCGTATTCCCAAACATCTGGTTTTACAAACTTTAAAATGCGACGAAACCCTTTTTCTGTAATATCACAGGCCTGTTGTATCAAGTCTATTTCAATTTGACTTTTAATAGAACGCAAGCGTTGTAAAATAGGATTACTTTTGGCAACTCCATGCGCTGGATATTTTTCTTTCAGCCATTTTGTAAATCGGTCTTCACGAGTTTCGGTTTCAACATTGGCTCTGTAATGTTCATTCGTGTTTATATAAACAGTATCGCACTGTGTCATTAATTCAAACATAATTTTTTCCATTTCTTGAAGCCAATACACCGTTTTAATACCCGAAACTTCGAAGGCAGCCTCTTTAGTTAATTTTTCGCCTTCCCAAACTGCAATATGATCGTTTGTTTCCTTTAAAAATAAAATTTCACGATGTTTTTCTTTTGGGCAATCTGGGAATACTACCAATATACTTCCTTCTTGATCTACACCACTTAAATAAAAAATATCCCGATGTTGCTCAAAAGGCATCGTACTGTCGGCACTAATTGGGTAAATGTCGTTTGAATTGAATACAGCTAAACTTTTTGGGGACATTTTAGATGTAAAGTTTTTTCTATTTTGAATAAAGAGATTCCGTTTAATGGGATGATATTTCATGTCATGAATATTTGTGCTATAAAATTATAAAAACAAATAGACTTAAAGGTGTTATCGGTTCAGAAATCTTAAAAAAGTAAGCTCTAATCTTGTTTTGACAGTTTCTCGTTATAAGCTGAAGTTCGTTGATTGAAAAATTGTTTTATATTCAGTTTGATTGATGCATTAATTAAGGACAACTAATCAATGTTTAAAAAAAGTATAATTTACCTGCAGCAGTACTTCATTTCTCTAAGTACATGACAAAAATTAATTTTGAAAAACAATCTATTGGAAGTTTTCATGAGCATCAAGGCCCCACAGGTTTCAAAAACCTGTGAGATCTATTAAAACCTACAAAACGTAATATGTTGAAAAATAAGTTTTTTAGACTTTTGTTCTAAATTTTTATCATGTACTAAATTCATTTCTTTAAAATGGTTCTAAATAATTATTTAGCGGCGTTACTTTTTGTCTATGATGTTCTTGAAGTGTATTTTTGTAAGCATCTAAATAACTTCAAAAAAATGAGCGGATTTTTTAAATCTTCGATTGGAAGAAAAGTAGCGATGTCTCTTTCGGCTTTTTTCCTTATGATTTTCTTATTAATACACGTTTCTGTAAATTTATTATCAGTTTTCAGTGTAGAGACTTTTAACATAGCTTCGCATTTTATGGGGACAAACTTGCTGGTTCAATTTTTTATGCAGCCCATTTTAATTTTTGGCGTCGTCTTCCATTTTGTCATGGGGTTTGTGTTGGAAGTTAAAAACAAAAAAGCATTAGGGGTGCCTTATGTAAGGAACAATGGAGCGGCAAACTCTACATGGGCCAGCAGAAACATGATTTACAGCGGATTGGTAATTCTGGCATTTTTGGTATTGCACTTTATTGATTTTTGGATTCCGGAATTAAACACAAAGTATGTTCTGGGCGATATGTCTGGTATGCAAAACGGAGAATTTAGATATTTTGCTGAACTGCACCATAAATTTGAGAGTCCATTGCGTGTTGGTGCTTATGTTGTTGCTTTTGTTTTATTAGGACTTCATTTAGCTCACGGATTTACCTCCGCATTTCAATCTATGGGGATAACAGTGGCTATGGGGATAACGGTGGGAAAAAAGAAAGCACTAAAATCAATAGGTAAAGCTTATGCCATTATTATTCCAGCAGTATTTATTTTTATTGCATTGTATCATCATTTTAACCATTAATCTTAAACGAGTATGGCTTTAAATTCAAGAGTACCAGAAGGTCCAATTAAAGATAAATGGACAACATATAAAGATAAAATCAATTTAGTAAACCCAGCGAATAAGCGTAATATAGATATAATCGTTGTTGGAACAGGCTTAGCCGGTGGTTCTGCTGCCGCAACTTTAGCGGAGTTGGGATATAACGTAAAAGCATTTGCTTATCAAGATTCTCCGCGTCGTGCACATTCTATTGCCGCTCAAGGCGGAATAAATGCTGCTAAAAACTATCAAGGTGATGGCGATTCAACCTACCGATTATTTTATGATACAGTTAAAGGCGGTGATTATCGTTCTCGTGAAGCAAATGTGTACCGTTTGGCAGAGGTATCAGCAAATATTATTGACCAATGTGTGGCTCAAGGAGTTCCCTTTGCACGTGATTATGGAGGATTGTTGGATAATCGCTCATTTGGAGGTGTTTTGGTTTCAAGAACGTTTTATGCTAAAGGACAAACTGGACAACAATTATTATTAGGCGCCTATTCAGCCATGAATAGACAAATTGCTCGTGGTAAAATCGAAATGTTTAACCGTCATGAAATGCTTGATGTTGTAAAAGTTGATGGAAAAGCGAGAGGCATTATTGCTCGTAATTTAATTACTGGTGAAATTGAGCGTCATTCGGCGCATGCCGTAGTAATTGCTTCTGGAGGTTATGGAAATGTGTATTATCTATCCACCAATGCCATGGGAAGTAACGCGACTGCTGCTTGGAAAATTCACAAAAAAGGAGCTTATTTTGCAAACCCATGTTTTACACAAATTCACCCGACATGTATTCCACGTTCGGGAGATTATCAATCAAAGTTAACATTGATGTCTGAATCATTGCGCAATGATGGACGTATTTGGGTTCCGAAAAAAATGGAAGATGCCAAAACTTTGCAACAAAGAAAAATGAAACCTACAGATATAGCTGAAGAGGACAGGGATTATTTCTTAGAAAGACGGTATCCTGCATTTGGTAACTTAGTCCCTCGTGATGTGGCTTCGAGAGCAGCCAAAGAACGTTGTGATGCTGGATTTGGAGTAAATGCAACAGGTGAAGCGGTTTATTTGGATTTTAAATCTGCCATTACCCGTTATGGAAAAGAGCAGGCTAAAATTCATAATATTACGAATGCTTCAGAGGATAAAATATACGATTTAGGAAGAGCTATTATTGAAGAGAAATACGGGAACCTGTTCCAGATGTACGAGAAAATTGTCGATGAGAATCCATACAAAACGCCTATGATGATTTACCCTGCAACACACTATACCATGGGAGGAATTTGGGTTGATTACAATTTAATGACCACAGTTCCTGGATTGTATTGCATTGGTGAAGCAAATTTTTCAGATCATGGCGCTAACAGGTTAGGAGCGTCTGCTTTAATGCAGGGATTAGCAGATGGCTATTTTGTGTTACCATATACTATTGGTGATTATTTATCAGAGGATATTCGTACTGGAAAAATATCAACAAATATGAAAGAATTTGATGAGGCCGAAAAAGAAGTTTCAGATAAAATCAACTTCTTCATTAATAATAAAGGAACAAAATCTGTTGACCATTTTCACAAACGTCTTGGAAAAGTAATGTGGGATAAAGTAGGAATGGCACGTAATGAAAAAGGGTTGAAAGAAGCCATGGCAGAAATAAAACAAATACGTGAGGAATTTTGGAAAGACGTTTATGTTCCTGGCGCCGCAAATGAAATGAATCCTGAATTGGAAAAAGCGGGTCGTGTTGCCGATTTCTTGGAGTTAGGAGAGTTATTTGCTAAAGATGCGCTAGCTAGAAATGAATCTTGTGGAGGTCATTTTCGCGAAGAATCGACAGAGTTAGATGGTGAACAAAAAGGAGAGGCTAAACGTAACGATAAAGATTATGCTTATGTTTCGGCTTGGGAATATAAAGGAGAGCCTGCTGACGCCGTACTTCATAAAGAACAATTGGAATTTAAGGATATTGCACTAAAACAACGTTCATACAAATAGGACATTATGAATTTAACACTTAAAATTTGGAGACAAAAAGACTCAAAGGCAAAGGGTCGAATGGTCAATTATAAAGTAAATGATATTTCAGAACATATGTCTTTTTTAGAAATGATGGATGTTTTAAATGAACAATTGATAAATACCGGAGAAGATCCAGTAGCTTTTGATCATGATTGTCGTGAGGGTATTTGCGGTGCATGTTCCATGTATATTAATGGGGAAGCTCATGGGCCAGATAGAGGCGTAACTACCTGTCAACTACATATGCGAATGTTTAAAGATGGTGACGTCATAACTATTGAACCATTTAGAGCGGCAGCATTTCCTGTAATTAAGGATTTAGTAGTTGATAGAATGGCTTTTGAGCGCATTCAACAGGCTGGTGGTTATATTTCTGTGAACACTTCTGGAAACACACAAGACGCGAACAATATTCCAATCTCAAAACATGCTGCCGATGAGGCTATGGATTCGGCAACCTGCATTGGTTGTGGGGCGTGCGTAGCTACGTGTAAAAACTCTTCGGCTATGTTATTTGTTGGTGCAAAAGTATCTCAATTTGCTTTATTGCCTCAAGGACAGATTGAAGCTGCAGATAGAGTTAGAAATATGGTAGCTCAAATGGATTTAGAAGGTTTTGGAAACTGTACCAATACAGGCGCCTGTGAAGTAGAATGCCCTAAAGGAATCTCTTTAGACAATATTGCACGCATGAATAGAGAGCTAATGAAAGCCAATTTAATTTAACATTTGTTAACACTCCTATTGAGTTTTTTATTTAGTTTTGCATGCGTAAATATTAGACTTAATGTATAAAAAACATTGTTTTATTGCTCTTTTTCTTTTTCTATTTTTTAATTTAGGTTTTACACAAAACGGCTTAATACAGTCTAATAATTCTTATGAGTTTTTCAATGAGAAAGCACTGCTTCTAAACATTGAAACATTATCTTCTAATGCTTTTGAAGGGCGGCGTACTGGGACAAATGGAGCACAATTAGCTAAGGACTATATTGTTGATCAATTTGAACTTTTTAATGTATTGCCTTTGACCAATAAATTTGAACAATCTTTTGCCTTTTTTAGAAGAGGTAAAAAATATATTGGCACCAATATATTAGGGGTTGTTAAAGGGTCTGAATTTCAAGATAAATATATTGTTATTAGTGCACATTACGACCATGAAGGTATAAAAAACGGCGTGATTTATAATGGCGCAGACGATGATGCCTCAGGGACATGTGCACTCTTCAGTTTTGCAGAGTATTTAGAAAAGAATCCACCTGAATATTCAGTTATTTTAGCCGCTTTTGATGGTGAAGAATGGGGGCTTCAAGGATCAAATTATTTTGTGAATTACCCTGTTGTTCCATTAGAGAAAATTGTACTTAACCTTAATATGGATATGATTAGTCGGAGCGGTTCCAATACCTTATTTGCTGTTGGGACACGATTTAATAAAATTCTAAAAGAGGTCATTTTGAACTTTAAACAAACTGGCAACGCAAAGCTTGTTGCTGCGCACGATGGTGAAGACGGTTTAGAGGATTGGACCTATTCTTCAGACCAAGGATCATTTCATAAAAAAGGAATTCCCTTTATATATTTTGGGGTTGACGACCATAAAGATTACCATATGCCAACAGACGATTTCGAAAATATTCAACCCAAGTTTTATATTGAATCGGTAAAAAACATTATCTCGGTTTTTAATACGATTGACACGCTTACTTTTTAAAAGTAGGCTTTTAACTGAACCGTTCCGGTATGGATTGTGCTACTTGTAACTGTTTTTCTTCCAAAATAGCTCAAATTTAAATCTAAAAATTCAGTCAATTTTTTTTGCGCTAATAAACTCCATGTAAAGTTTTTCCCTGGTTGTAAACCTTCAAGCATTTGATACGAAACAGGCGTGTTTGGGTTGCCAACAAAATTATTTGAAAAATAATTAATTTCACCATTGATAGTTTCTTTTTGATTGTTTGAAAAGGTAAAAGAAATCCCATATTTTTGCTGTTTTAAAGACTCTAAATCACCAATAGTATTATTAGTTGATGCATATTGGTAGAATATATCGAACCGAGAATTATCATTAAATAAATAGGAAAGCTTGGGGTTGTAACGTTGTTGGTTAAAATTAAAATTCTTGCTACTAAAATTTTCACTGGCACTTTGTTTGGTGTCAAAGGCAGAAGATAAGTCAATTAACCAAATATCTAATATTTTATGATTGAAATTAACCTGATGGCTTTTTAAACTATTTTCTATAAACCCAACAGATAAAACATTTCTGGACTTATTCGACAAATAGGTATAGGATGTTGTGTAATGCTGTTTACCGCGATTTAAAAAGAACACGTTCCTTAAGTTTAGTTGAAGGCCCAATTGATTATCGGCATTGGCCTGAAAAGGATTGATATTAAAATTATTACCATTACGTTTTATTTTTCTATCAATTAGATAACTGGTTTGATTATAAAAGTGTGACCAAAATTTTTCAGATTTTTTATCACTGACCGACCATTGTGAAGGATTAATGGTAAAGGTTTGACTTAGCCTATTTTGATGCGTTTTTATAAAAATCCGGTTTGGTAATAAAACACGAATATATTTCCCCAAATCTTGAAATTGAGCAATCTCAAACTCTTCTAGTTCTTGAATACCATTTTGGTTATAGTCTATCCAGGCATAGGCACCTTTTCCCGGCTCTACTTCTACATACGTAAAATCTTGTTGCGCTAAGGCGCCCGAATTTGTTTCAAATACCGTATTCCATTGTATGAGCTGTTTAAAAAACTTTTGGTTGTATAGCAATCTTGAGTTAAGTGATTGGTCGTCATCTATATTTTTATCTACATTGTTCAGGTTTCGGTAATTAAGATAAAGAGATAAATTAGTCACCTTATTTTGGATAAGTTTAGAATTTAAATAAATGGAATTAGATCTATTTACCTTTTGTAAAACATTATTTCTTATACTATCGTTGACTCTGTTTTTATAACCAATCTCTGCAAAAACATTGGTGCTGTCTCCAATTCCGTAAAACACTTCATACGATTTAAACTTTTGACTTAATGGCGTTAATTCCGATGTGACAACGTTTTTTTGCTCATTAGCTTCTGCTGCGAGTTTTGCGCCTAACCAACTACGGTTCATCCCGTAGGTTATGCGGTTAAATGTTCTTAAAAAGGTTGACGTATTGATAGTTGATGTGGCATTTAAAAAACTAGAATAAGACACGAGATTGAATTTATTTAAAAACAGATTCAAATTTGCGACTTGCCTATTTCCATTAAAATTTTCTGAATAGCCTAAATGTTCAAATTGATAGGTTGCAATCCCTTTTTTTGGATGGTGCAATTGTAATCCAGTAGTAAACAATTGCTGATTACCAAGTGGATTTTCAATATTCCAATCTCTAGAAAATTCCGCGTTGTATAAGCGTTCAATAGTTTTAAAATCCTTTTGAATATAGTCAATATCGGCAAATGCATTTAAGTTCCAAAGACTATCTGTTTTTACAATATTTTGTGATAGTTTAAGTTTACCTGCAAAACCATTATTGTTTGAATTGTCAATGTTAGAAAATAAATTTTGGTCGTTTTTACTACTTGTTACCTCAAAACCCAAGGTTGTTTTTTCAGTGGGCTTATAGTTTCCATTAATCACCGCCATTTGAAGTTTTATTGGTGCCACCAGCTGAACTACGGGGGCGTAATTCCCTTGCGGAACACCGGCAATTGGTTCTATATAATCATAAATATTGGTTATAGCATTAATACTACTTAAAATGTAATCTCCCTTATTAGCACCAACTAAACTAAAGGTAATGCGATATAATTCATCATCTGGATTATTTGAAAAAACAAATGCTTCAAAGCCATTAATGAGTTCTTTTTTGTATAAAATCCGATTGTCACTATAGCTATCTAAAACAGCCGAAGGGGCTACCATTAACGATTTATTATCTCCAGCATTAGCGAGTATTTGTACTTGCTCTGCCGAAAGGTTTTGCTGCAATGGTTGGTTTTTGGCGTCATTTTCAGAATAAAAGGAAACACCTAAATTAAGTTTAGTACTTTCATAAGTTGCACCACCATAAGCCACCAACCGAGAGTAATTACGTTCGCTGTATTGATAATCAACTGTAATTCGCATTTCAGATGTAATGGGAAAGGTAGCGTTAAAAATTACTTCTCCAGCATTATAATCAATAATATAGTCTTGATCTTCACCACGTTTTACTGCGACACCATTTACATAAACGGTTTCACTTCCCGATACGATAAGTACATATAATTCGCCATTTGGTCCTTGAAGTTTATAGGGGCCTTGATTGCCTTCTTGAGCAGTGAATTGACTTCGCGTAAACTGGCCTCTTACCAAAGCACCTGCTCCAAACAGGTTGGTCTGAGAGTCTTGATCACCAAGTTTTACATTTACCATGAGCCCTTGAACTCGTTTAGAAAAATTGGCAAAATAGGAGTTGGTTTTTACTAAATCAATATCGCCGGCACGAACATTCCAACGGTCGCTAAACAATTCAATAAAAACCTGATCAAATTCATCCAAACGTTGTGAATAACCGCTTGCTTGTAAAGGGATATTGGCATCTTGGATAGAGGCTCGCAACGAGACCTTATCATTCAATTTACCAGTAATTTGAAGGTCGAGCTCACTATTTAAAACAGAATTTTGATTGTTTCCAATGGTTACACCACGCGAAATGCTTCCCGAAGTTGTTAAACCATCAAAGGGAATAAAATTAGAGTCCTGATTACTTTGGGATAGTTTATAAAGTGTTTGAATGCCATTATTATTTTCAACAATAATATGGTCGTCCAATTGCTGATAGGTTTTAGTTAAAAAATCTGGAAACTTCAGATAATTTATAATAACAGAATCTGTTTCAACAGGCTTTTTAAAGGTTAAAATTGCTTTAGGAAAATCAACAGTATAATATGAAGCATCAAGGTATAAACTATCTTTGGTTTTTATTGAAAAGTAATTAGAATTAATACTAACACTATCTATTACAATAATATCACTTACAGCAATTTTTTTAGTTCTATAATTAGAATTTAGGTTTTGGGCCATCGCACAAAAACCGATAAAAAAGATAAAAAGAAAGCCTGTAAACTTCATCGGATACCTAAACTACAAATCGTTTAAAATATTTTGTTAATAGTTTTCGTTAAATGTGCTATAAAATAATAGCGTAAAAGTAACGCATTATTTATTTTAGCTAAAATTCTTATTTTAATACATGAAGATTATATCGTATAACGTAAACGGAATTCGAGCTGCAATCAATAAAGGGTTTATAGAGTGGTTAAAAAGCGCCAACCCAGATGTGATTTGTTTACAGGAAATTAAAGCCTTAAAAGAACAATTGGATTTAGATGTTTTTGCTGAAGCTGGTTATAAATACAATTACTGGTTTAGTGCACAAAAAAAGGGGTATAGTGGTGTCGCTATATTATCTAAAACCAAACCAAACCATGTTGAATATGGTACCGGAATTGAATCGATGGATTTTGAAGGACGAAATCTACGCGCAGATTTTGACGATTTCTCTGTAATGAGTTTATACTTGCCATCGGGAACCAATGATGCACGGTTAGATCATAAGTTGGAGTATATGGATATGTTTCAGGAGTATATTAATTCACTTAAAAAGGATATTCCACATTTAATTATTTGTGGAGATTATAATATTTGCCATGAAGAAATAGATATTCATAATCCAAAAGGATTAAGTAATACTTCGGGGTTTTTACCAGTAGAACGTACATGGATAGGGAAATTTATTAACAGTGGTTTTATTGATTCGTTTAGACATCTTAATAAAGAGCCGGACAACTATACATGGTGGAGTTATAGGGCAAATTCCAGAGCAAACAATAAAGGATGGCGATTAGATTACGCCATGGTTTCAAGACCAATACAAGAAAAGATAAAAAGAGCCGTTATACTTTCTGATGCCGTGCATAGCGATCATTGCCCCATTTTAGTAGAAATAGAAAATAATCTTAAACAGAACTTAAAAAATGATTAAAAAAATCTCATTAGCAGTATTAACTTTAGTCCTTGTAGCCTCATGTGTGTCTCCTAAAGTTTATAAAGAATTGGAAGGAAAATATAATAATTTAAAACAAGAAAACAGAAAACTCTCTGAAGACAATGAAACCCTATTAAGTGCGAAAACAGTAGCAGAAAATGAATTAAAACAACTTCAAACCGCTTATGATGAAGCCGTTGCAGAGCGTGACAGATTACAAAGCGATTATAACGCTGCTAAAGCTAATTTAGATAATTTGAAAGCGTCTTATGATGCTTTAGAAAAAAACAGTTCAGCATCTATAGCTGCAAATTCTCAAAAAAACAGAGAATTGTTAGCCCAATTGGAAGCTAAAGAACAGGCCTTGGCAGCGGAAAATCAGCGTTTGGAAAAACTTAAAAGAGAACTAGAAGACAGATCCAATAGAGTGGCTGAACTTGAAAAAGTAATTTCAGATAAGGACGCAGCGATGAAAGCATTGAAAGAGGCGATCTCAAAAGCTTTGACAGATTTTGAAGGCAAAGGATTAACCGTTGAACAACGCAATGGTAAAGTCTATGTATCTATGGAAAACAAATTATTATTTGGATCTGGAAGCTGGGCCGTTGGTACCGAAGGAAGACGTGCCGTGCAACAATTAGGAACCGTATTAGGGAAAAATCCTGATATAGCGGTACTGATTGAAGGCCATACAGACAATGTTCCTTATCAAGGCAATGGACAGCTAAGTGGTAACTGGGATTTATCAACCAAACGCGCTACAGCTATCGTCAATATTTTAAGAGAAAATACAGCAATTAATCCTGAAAATTTAACGGCGGCTGGACGTGGTGAATATGCACCTATAGCAACCAATAGTACAGCTGAAGGAAAGGCAAAAAACAGACGTATTGAAGTTATTTTAACCCCTAAATTAGATGAGCTTTCAAGATTATTAAACGATAACTAGAAGAGAAATTCATTGCGAAGCAAATTTAAATTTGCTGTGGAATCTACTTATCAATTAAGAGATTACTACGTCGTCACAATAACTCCCAATAGCTATCGGGACGCGACTCTTCATAACAACAGTGTTTTGTTAACATGGTTTTAAACCTTTCAGAGCCTTTTACCCTGAAAGGTTTTTTTTTATCTTTAATCTTTTTTATTTAGAACTTGCAAAGAATTAAATTCATGAAATATACAACGCTTCCAAACACCCAATTAAAAGTCAGTAAAATATGTTTAGGCACGATGACGTATGGTAACCAGAATACCGAAGACGAAGGGCATGAACAACTTGATTACGCCATAGAACAAGGTGTTAATTTTATTGATACAGCTGAATTATATCCAGTTCCCGCTACTGCTGAAATAAGCGGACGAACCAGCAAAATTATTGGAAATTGGTTGCAAAAACGAGGTAATAGAAATAAGGTTATAATAGCATCAAAAATTGCCGGTCCAGGTGATTATACGGCACATATTCGCACCAATGGATTTCGTAAAGAAGCTATCAATGATGCTATTACTAAAGAATTAAAACGATTACAAACTGATTATATTGATTTATATCAACTGCATTGGCCAGAACGACAAACCAACACCTTTGGAGTTAGAGATTACAAACACAATCCAAATGACGCATGGAAAGACAATTTTAATGAAGTACTTCATTCCCTTGAGGAACAAATTAAGGCAGGTAAAATTCGTCATATTGGGATGTCTAACGAAAAAGCTTGGGGAGCGATGCGCTATATAGAAGAGTCTAAGACACATAATTTACCTAGGATGGCAACCATTCAAAACGCATATTCTTTAATAAATCGAGTTTTTGAAGGTGATATGGCTGAGGTGTCTATAAGAGAACATATTGGCTTATTAGCCTATTCACCCATGGCTTTTGGTGTGTTGTCTGGTAAATATATAAAAGGAACAGCAGGTGATTATTCTAGATTAAAATTATATCCAAGATTTGCAAGATATAGCAGTGCACAGTCTACCACAGCCACAAAGCATTACTTAAAGATTGCAGAAGACAATAATATGAGTTTAGCACAAATGAGTTTAGCATTTGTTACACAACAACCATTTGTAGCCAGTACTATTATTGGAGCTACCAATTTAAAACAGTTAAAAGAAAATATTGACAGTATTAAAATTAATTTAAGTCAAGAAGTAATAGCGCAAATTAATGTGGTACATTCAGTAATCCCTAATCCAGCGCCTTAAAAAAATGAAATTATAGTTAATAATTATAGCACATAATTAGATAATCATTATGAAATGGAAAGGTAGAAGAAAAAGTTCGAATATTGAAGACCGTCGAGGTCAAGGTGGTTCTGGGCAAGGCATTGGAGGATTTAATCCAACGTTATTAAGACCACTGGTTAGAATTCTTTTTTCAAAAGCAGGGCTATTTATTGTAGGGCTGTTTTTGGTGGTGTCTTTAATAATGGGTAAGAACCCACTAAGTTTAATAAATCAGCTTTTAAGTGGGGATTCTCTACAAACCGAATCATCTGCACCCTATGTGCCCACAGCAAAAGATAAAGAATTGGCCGATTTTAGTGCCACTATATTAGCCAATACTGAGGATGTATGGAACAAACTTCTAGATAATTATAGAGAGCCGACCTTGGTACTTTTTAAGGGGTCTGTGTCTTCTGCTTGTGGTTCTGCCTCTAGTGCAACGGGACCTTTTTATTGTCCTGAGGATGAAAAATTATATTTAGATTTAAGTTTTTTTGATGATATGGAGCGTCGTTTGAATGCTCCAGGAGACTTTGCTCAAGCCTATGTCATTGCCCATGAGGTAGGGCATCATATTCAAAAAATAATGGGAATTACAGATAAAATGCAACGGTTACGAGGGCAACTTAGTGAGAAAGAATATAATAAATATTCTGTTAGATTGGAACTTCAAGCCGATTTTTTAGCGGGCGTTTGGGCGAACCATTCTCAAGAAATGACACGTATGATGGAGTCTGGTGATCTTGAGGAAGCCTTAAATGCAGCCAATGCCATTGGTGATGACCGATTGCAAAAGCAATCGAGTGGTAGAGTAGTTCCAGACTCGTTTACACATGGTACTTCTGCACAACGGATGCGATGGTTTAAAAAAGGATATGAAACTGGCGATTTATCAAAAGGCGATACGTTTAGTGCTACTTCGTTGTAAAAAGTTGTAGCTCCGCAAAGTCTCCCGACTTTGAGGAAAACAAAAAACAAAAGAATAAAAAAACATAAAACTTGAAAGAAGGCTACATTATAAAAGATCAAGAAAAAATACATTTTATTACTGCCACAGTAGTAGATTGGATAGATGTGTTTACACGAAAGTCTTATAAAGATGTCATTATTGAATGTTTAGAGTTTTGCATAAAAAATAAAGGCATGATTTTGTACGGTTATGTAATTATGAGTAATCATGTACATTTAATTATACAAAGTAAAGAAGGTAAACTATCAGATTTAATACGAGATTTTAAAAAATTTACAGCTAAAAGTATTTTAGAAAAAACACAGAATGAGCCTGAAAGCAGAAGGGAATGGATACTAGAGCGATTTAAAAAAGCCACGGAAACACATAGTAGAAATACCAACTATCAGTTTTGGCAATATGGTAATCATGCAGAGGAAATATATTCGAACAAATTCATGTGGTCTAAGTTAGATTATATCCATTTAAATCCTGTACGTGCTGGTATTGTAGAAAAGGCATCCCATTACAGATATTCTAGTGCAAGCAATTATGTGAATAACGAAGGCTTAATTGAAGTTGAAATTGTAGATAATCCAGTAGTAGATGTTATAAAGAAATCATCTATTATAAAGTATAATCAATATTAAAATAAAAGTTTTATGAGAATGTTTCAAGAATGATTATGACCTCAAAGTCGAAAACTCCGCAAAGTCTCCCGACTTAGCGGAACACAAATTAATTAGGTAAAGCTTTTTAGATTTTTATTAAATAAAAAGAATGAGAGAAAGATATAATTATAAGTAGCATTTATAATGACCTCAAAGTCGGGAGACTTTGCGGAGCGGGGGTAATCTCTTTGTTATTAAGAGATTGCCACAGGTAATAAAAATTGCCTTCGCAATGACGTTTTAAAAAGATACAGCCTTTGGACTTCACTCAAGATAAACTCCAAGTGCGGTGCTTTAGCAATTGCCCAAATAACATTTAAAAGCGGTATTATAGACTAAGATTGCCACAACCTAAAGGTTTCGCAATGACACAGAAAAACAAAAAACCCTTACTAAACAAATAGTAAGGGTTTTTTAAATTATTTAATTTGGTTACCCTCTTTATCAAAAAAGTGGTACTCTAAATATGTGTAAGCATCTCTTGGTAAAACTTTAACCCATTTTTTGTGTTCAAAAAACCATTTTGAACGTACAGATGGAAAGCCTTTTGTTAAAAAGGCTGCTATAAAAGGATGTGTGTTTAAGGTCACCTTTTTATAGTCTTTTTTTAATAGTTGATCCAAATCGTGAGTCATTTTTTGCACCAATCCTATGGGTGCTTCTACTTCTTCGCCATTAACAATACCGTCGGGATTTTCCTCTCGGGTTTTAATATTCATTTCTGGGCGAACGCGTTGTCTGGTAATTTGTATCAATCCAAATTTACTTGGAGGCAATATTTTATGTTTAGCTCGGTCATCCTTCATTTCGTCACGAAGGCGATTAAAAAGCTTTTGCCTGTTATCAGCATTTGTCATATCTATAAAATCTACTACAATGATGCCACCCATATCGCGCAAGCGCAATTGTCTGGCCATTTCTGCAGCAGCTATAAGGTTTACTTCTAATGCTGTGTCCTCTTGGTTGTTTGCTTTGTTCGATCTGTTTCCGCTGTTTACATCTATTACATGAAGTGCTTCTGTATGCTCTATAATTAAATAGGCACCTTTTGCCATAGAGACGGTTTTACCAAAGGAGGTTTTAATTTGTCTTTCTATTCCAAATTTTTCATAAATAGGAACATTCGACTGATACAATTTAACTATTGATTCTTTACTGGGTGCAATTTCTTGCACATAATCTTTAATTTGATAATAAAGCTCTTCATCATCAACATGAATACTTGTAAAAGAGTCATTAAATATATCTCGTAACATGGACGAGGCTTTATTTAGTTCTCCTAAAACTTTACTTGGATGATGGGCTTTATGTAGCTTTTTGCACATTGCCGTCCAACGACTAAGCAAATTTTGCAAATCTTTATCTAGTTCGGCTACTTTTTTGCCTTCTGCTACAGTACGTACAATAATTCCAAAACCTTGTGGTGTGATACTTTTCACCAATCGTTTTAATCGATCTTTTTCTTCTTTACTTTCTATTTTTTGAGAAATAGAAATACGATCGGAAAAAGGAACTAAAACAATATATCTACCAGCTATGGACAACTCAGAACTAATTCTGGGCCCTTTGGTTGATATGGGTTCTTTTACTATTTGCACCAATAGCGATTGATTTGATTTTAAAACATCAGCAATGCTTCCGTTTTTATCAATATCTTTTTCAAATGGGAAATTTTTTAAAGAAAAATCTTTTAGTTTACCTGTGCTTACACGTTTTGTGAATTTTAAAAGTGAAGGAAGTTTGGGTCCTAAATCATGATAATGCAAAAAAGCATCTTTTTCATAACCTACATTTACAAATGCAGCATTTAACCCGGGAACGGTTTTTCTTATTTTGGCTATAAACACATCACCAACCGAAAAGTCGTTACCACCTTCATCCTTATGTAATTCAATAAGTTTTCCATCTTTTAATAAGGCAAAATCAACATCTTCTGAACTAGATCGAATAATCAATTCTTTATCCATTAAGTTAATTTTTATCCATACTCTCTAGTTAAAAAGTTAAAAAGTTAAAAGTTAAAAGTTAAAAGTGTAACACCATAACCAACAACTAGCAACCTACAACCAACAACCAAATTATACAGATGGATTATACATTATTTTAATCTAATAATTAATGTTTTTTTAATTATTAGATTGAATGCCTTAATTAATCTAAGTCATTTAAGATTAACTTTTTGTTAAGGCATTTCACAGGATTTTTAAATCCGTGGAGTTCAAAAAACACTTAAACGTGTTTAAAAATTTTATGAACTCATTTCAAAGAACTTGTTTTTTTTAAAGACCAAAAAAAAGTAGCCTATATAACTACTTTTTTGGTTTATTTTTTCTTTTTGTGACGATTTGCGCGCCTACGTTTTTTACGCTTATGCGTTGCAACCTTATGTCTCTTGCGTTTTTTACCACTTGGCATAAATTAAGTTTTTTAAATTAATAATTGATGTTTTATTTAACGTTTACGTTTGTTTTAACGCCTTCAACAAATACTTTTGCCGGTTTGAAAGAAGGAATATTATGCGCAGGTATTTTGATAGTTGTGTTTTTTGAAATGTTTCTACCAGTTTTCTCAGCTCTTGTTTTTACAATAAAGCTTCCAAATCCTCTTAAGTAAACATTATCTCCACTTTCTAATGAGGTTTTTACTTCGTCCATAAATGTTTCAACGGTTGCTTGGACATCACCTTTCTCGATTCCTAATTTTTCAGAAATTTTTGCTACTAAATCAGCCTTAGTCATTTTTAATATTTTTATTTTAGTTACTATATAATTATAAAAGGGATGCAAATATAGGAATTTAAAATTCAATATTTCAAACCTAATTCATTAAAATTTAAGATTATAAACGTTTATTTTTGCCCGTTAGTGTAAATTAAAGAATGAGATTCTCAAAAACATTAATACATTGGTACTCAAATAATAAGAGAGATCTTCCTTGGAGGCATACCAAAGACCCATATCGCATTTGGTTGTCTGAAATTATTTTGCAACAAACACAAATTAAACAGGGACTTCCATATTATGAGTCCTTTATTAAAGAATTCCCATCTGTTTCTGATTTGGCGAAAGCAGAAGAGGGTGAAGTTTTAAAATTATGGCAGGGACTGGGCTATTATTCAAGGGCACGGAATTTATATGCAACGGCTAAGCATATTGTTAATGAATTACATGGAGAGTTTCCTGATGATTATAAAGATTTGCTGAAACTAAAAGGCATAGGTGACTATACGGCGAGTGCTATGGCATCTATTTGTTTTAACAAACCAACAGCTGTGGTTGATGGTAATGTATATAGAGTACTGTCCAGATATTTTGGTATTAAAACACCTATAAATTCTTCGAAAGGGATTAAGGAATTTAAGCAATTGGCTCAAGAGCTGATAGACCATAAAAATCCAGCTGAATATAATCAAGCTATAATGGAATTTGGTGCAGTACAATGCAAACCGCAAAAGCCTAATTGCGAGGTATGCCCGTTTCACAATAGCTGTGTGGCATTGCAAAAAAAACAGGTCGCCGAATTGCCAGTAAAATTAAAAGTGGCAAAAGCCACCAAGAAGTATTTTAATTATTTGGTCTTTCAATCCAAAGACAATAAAACAATTCTTGAGAAGCGACGCGGTAAGGGAATTTGGCAGAATTTATATCAATTTCCACTGGTGGAAAGCACTAAAAATTTATCTGACAAAGAATTTAAAACACATTTAATGAATCATGATTTGCTTAAAGAAATTGACTATTCATATTATGTGTTCAATAAAGAACCGACAGTTCATAAATTATCACATCAACATTTATACACAAAATTCTGGATTATAACGGTAGATAATCTATTGGTTGAAGGCATTCCGATTAGTAATATCTCCAATTATCCAGTTCCAATATTAATTGGGAATTTTATTGACACTTTTAATTTTTAAAAGATTGGTCTGCACAATGATATTTTTTTATTAATTTTAATAAAATGAGAAGCAATTGGTTAATTTTGCTTTTTATAAAGAACAAAAAATTATGTCTGGAACATTAAATAAAGTAATGCTGATTGGTCATTTGGGCGACGAAGTTAAAATGCATTATTTTGAAGGAGGCGGTTGTATAGGCAGGTTTCCATTGGCAACTAATGAAACCTATGTTAGTAAGCAAACCAATGAACGTGTTACAAATACCGAATGGCATAATATTGTAGTTCGTAATAAAGCGGCAGAGATTTGTGAAAAGTACTTAAGTAAAGGAGATAGAATTTATGTAGAAGGGCGCATTAAAACCAGAAAATGGCAAGATGACAGTGGAAATGAACGCTATTCAACCGAAATTCAATGCACCGAGTTCACATTTTTAACAACCAAAAAAGAAAGTGAAGCACAAGCGCCAACTAAACAGGCTAGCAAAAAAACAGATAATCAACAAATGGCTAATGAGCCTATTGGAGAAGAGGATGATGACCTTCCATTCTGATTGTTTAACTAATACAATACTATTTGGATCCTGATCCCCCGAGTTTCACGACATTTTTTAGTTCAATTGATTTTTCAATTGCTTCTGGTATTGTGTTATTGTTTGTATTGTTGTTTTTTTCGGCACTTATTTCAGGTGCAGAAGTTGCCTTGTTTTCACTTACAAGAACCGATATTGAAGAAGGCTTAGAAAAAAAATCTAAGCGGATACAAATTATTTCTAAACTATTAGAACGCCCAAAAAAATTATTGGCCACCATACTGGTAGCCAATAACTTCATTAATATTGCCATCGTGCTGTTATTTGCGTTTTTGGGAAGTATTATGTTTGAAGGAATTGCATCAACCATCATAAAATTTGTTGTTGAAGTTGTTATTGTCACGTTTTTAATTTTATTATTTGGCGAAATTTTACCTAAAATTTATGCCAGTAGAAATAGGGTAAAATTTGCAGTTTTTATGGCATACCCTCTAAAGGTTTTAGATATTACATTATCTCCATTAAGCATGCCAATGCGAAGTATTACTATTGCTATTCATAATAAATTAGGAAAACAAAAATCAAATATAAGTGTTGACCAATTATCTCAGGCACTGCAACTTACAAGTGAAACGGACACGACTAAAGAGGAACAGAAAATCCTTCAAGGCATTGTGTCTTTTGGAAACACCGACACCAAACAAGTGATGCGACCACGCATTGATATTTTTGCCCTAAATGTCGATCAAAAATATTTAGATATTATGGAAGAAATTGTTGAAAATGGGTATTCCAGAATTCCAGTTTATAAAGATAATATTGATCGCATTCAAGGAATACTGTATGTTAAAGACTTACTTCCTTATATAGATAGAAAGCAATTTGATTGGACAACTTTAATACGCGAACCTTTGTTTGTTCCAGAAAATAAAAAATTGGATGATTTGATGGTGGAATTCCAAGAGAAAAAAGTACATCTCGCTGTTGTTGTTGATGAGTATGGAGGTACTTCTGGGCTGATTTCTTTAGAAGATATTATAGAAGAAATTGTGGGTGATATTAGTGATGAATTTGATGATGAAGATTTAAAATATTCTAAATTAGACGATAATAATTTTGTATTTGAAGGAAAAACGGCACTTCGAGATTTTTACAAGATTACAAAAGTTGAAGATGAAGTAATGTTTGAAGAGCATAAAGGCGAAGCAGAAACCGTTGCAGGGTTTGTTCTCGAAGTTTCCAGGAATTTCCCAAAATTAAACAGCAAAATAAATTTTAAAAATTACGTTTTTACTATAGAAGCCTTAGATAAAAAACGCATCAAATTTGTAAAATTTACCATATTAGAATGAAGCAATCTTATTATTTAATTTTTATAGTGTGTTTTTGTATGTCGTGTAATAACGATATTGTCCCTAAACCAAAAGCCTATTTGCGTTTAGAATATCCCGGAGCAAATTATATTAAGACCACTGTTGATAGCACTCCATTTTCTTTTGAAGTTAATAAATTAGCAACCAAGGTAACCTTAAAAAAGATTAAAAGTACAACAGAAAGCTATGGGATTAATATTGAATACCCATCGTTAAAAGGAACTATTTATTTAACCTATAAATCAATTAAAAAGAGTCCGGAAAATTTAACATCGTTTTTGCGGGATGCTCAAAATTTTACGCAAAAACATACTGCAAAAGCAGATGAAATTATTGATAGAGCTTATGAAAATAAGAGGGATAAGGTCTATGGAATGTTTTATGAAGTAGGCGGAAATGCAGCCTCCCAATCACAGTTTTACGTGACGGATAGCGTTGAACATTTTTTAACGGGTTCCTTATATTTTTATGCAAAACCAAACTATGATTCCATTTTTCCGGCAGCAAAATATTTGGAGAAAGACATCAGGCATATTATGGAAACAGTGACCTGGAAATAAGAAAATATACTCAAGCGAGAAACTTTTTTATTTTTTATATTAATTGTTAGGGTAATTAGTTCGTATAAAAGCTTCATGCGGC
>TARA_R110002167_G_scaffold6491_3_pt1 | contig 36857 bp, 22 predicted proteins | sample TARA_R110002167 | Tara Oceans TARA_R110002167 (sample SAMEA4398238) | marine metagenome | biome: Polar Biome; feature: [MES] marine water layer (ENVO:01000295) within the mesopelagic zone...; material: water (ENVO:00002006), including particulate matter (ENVO:01000060) such as......
GGTTATAAAAGGAAATTATTCTTTCCAGTATTATAATAAATTTCATTTTATAGTTTGAATCTCATAAACTTAACCAGAAATAATTTCTAAAATCTGCCTTTCCAAATCCCAACATTTGCCAAAATCCTTGATTTCCATTGTTAATAACCCAAAATACACTCCAAAACGACATAGGTAACATTTCATAAATCTACATATTAACGACACTTTAATTATTTTTCGGATTTAATTCCCCGACGCTTGCGTCGAAATAAAAAGGATATTCTTATTTAATACTTCGTGACCTTGGGTCGAGGTAGTTTATTTGCATTAAGGTGCTAAAACAATTCTTATGAAACAGATGCCTTATATACGTGTGGGGCGCCTCTTATTATAAATGCGTTAAACCTCCGACCATCGCAGGCCATTTTAATGATATTTTAGTGCATTTTAGTGCATTGTAACATGGAGACCATCAAGCAAGACCACGGCGAGGACCATTTAAGTAACATCCCCAAATACAATGGCTTTACCTGCATACCTAGTCATATGGTGGATTTTCAACAGGAATACTTAGGGTTTTACAATATTTATTCGCCTTTGGGCAAGTCTTACAGGGAAGGTGATATTTTGCAATCCCTAACATTCGTAAAACACATTTTTTGAAAACATTTTGAATTGGGCTTGGATTATTTGCAATTGTTATATATAAAACCCATTCAGGTATTGCCCATTTTGTGTTTGGTGTTTGGGATAGTTTCATTCTTATTTGTAATATTTAAATAGAATAAGGGATATCGTTGAGTCGTTTTATTTTTTTCAAAGCATAAGATGATTTTTAAAATTTGTAATTTGCATCTTATATTTTAAAGTTAAATGGCAAGACTCAATAAGCTTTTATTAATCATTATTGCAATATGCCTTTGTTCTTGTTCAGAAAATGAGACGAAGACTTACAAAATAGGATTTTCCCAAACAGGATTCAATGACGAATGGCGTAAAGCCATGAACCAATCCATGAAAATACAAGCTGGGTTTTATCCAGAAATTGAACTTACCATTCTTGATGGCGAAGACAATGTTGAAAAACAAATTAAAGATATTGATCTACTATTAAACGAGGGCGTAGATATGTTAATTGTGTCGCCAGTTAAATCGAAACCCATTACGCCCATTGTTGAGAGAGCTTATAAAATGGGAATTCCTGTTTTAATTGTTGATAGAAAAATTGAAGGGCAAAATTATACAGCTTACTTAGGAGGCGATAATTACCAAGTTGGAACAAACGTTGGTAATTATTTGGCATCTATTGATACAGAGAGTAAAAAAATTATTGAAATTAAGGGTTTGTCTGGATCTTCGCCTGCACTAGAGCGTAGTTTGGGTTTTAATAACATAATAAAGAAAACAACTCATTTACAAATTGTAAAAACCATAGAAAGCAATTGGGAAAGCTATTCTATTAAGGACAGTCTTTCCAAAGTTCTAAATGAGATAAAAGATGTTGATTATATTTTTGCCCATAATGATAGAATGGCATTGGGCGCTTGGGAAATAGCCAAAGAAAAAGACTTGCACCATGCTATAAAATTTATAGGTGTAGATGGGTTGCCCGGGCCTAATGGAGGGATTCAATTGGTCCAGGAAGGTGTGCTTTTAGCCACCATATTGTACCCCACAGGAGGCGATGAAGCCATTAGGCTAGCCATGAAAATATTGAAAGGTGAAAAAATACCTAAAAACAATATTTTAAATACTACGGTGATAGATTCTAGAAATGCTGACATTATGAAAAATCAATATGACAAGATTAATCAGCATCAAATTGATATTGAAAACCAGCAGATAAAAATAAAGAGGCAAGAAGAAACCTACTCTACCCAAACAAACATTTTAAAACTTTTATTGGGCTTATTAATTACCAGTGTTCTACTTGGAACTCACAGTATTTACTCTGGTTTTACGCTTAGAAGGAAAAAAAGGGAACTGGAGCTGCAAAACAAAAAAATAACCATTCAAAGAAATCAAATAAGTAAAATAGCAAAAGAGGTTAAAATTAGTAACGAAGCTAAAGTTAATTTTTTTACCGGTTTATCTCACGAGTTTAAAACACCAATAACACTTATTTTATCATCCGTAGAATCGCTTTCAGAAAACAAGGTATTGAGGGATAATAGATTGTTAAAGGAAGTGGCTTTGATTTTCAACAATTCAAAACGATTATTGAGGTTAATCAATCAATTGCTGGATTTTAGAAAGATAGAAGACAAGAAATTTATTTTAAAAGCTTCAGAAACCAATTTGTTTGAGTTTTCAAACCTCATTTTTAAAGATTTTGAACGTGAAGCCCAAAAACGAAATATTAAATTTTCCATCCATTCTAACAATAAAGATTTAAAAGTATATCTAGACAGGAATCTTATGGATAAAGTATATTTCAATTTACTTTCAAATGCCTTTAAATTTACCCCAAATAATGGTTCTATAAGCATCGAAATTGAAGATATAGTTGATACAAACTTTGTGAAAATTCATTTTAAAGATTCGGGCATTGGCATTCCTAATAAAGAATTATCTAATGTTTTTAAGGCTTTTTATCAAGGTTCTAATAATAATAAATCCAGTTCGGGCATTGGGTTGCATCTTTCAAAAGAATTTATAGAATTGCATAAAGGGAGTATTGAAGTGCACTCAAAACATGGTGCCGAATTTATAATGTCGCTTTATAAAGGACAAGCGCATTTAAGCTCTGAAGAGATTATTTATGAACCAGATATTATTGACGATTCTATTTTAAGTTTTAATGAAGATTTTGAAGAGGATACCTTTGATCTAGAGAAAATCAATAACGAAGAAGAACGCTATTCCATCTTGTTAATAGAAGATAACCCAGACCTTATAAAATACTTGAAAGGTAAATTAACTGCCGAACATAAAGTGTATGTTTCAGATGGAACAGATGCTATTGAAAAGGCTTTGGAACTTGTTCCAGATATCATAATTTGCGACGTAAATCTACCAGATAAAACCGGTTTTGAAATTTGTAGGATTTTAAAGAACGATTTAAGAACCTCTCATATTCCAAACATAATCCTTACGGCATTGAGCAATAAGGAATCTTATATACAAGGGTTACAATCTGGTGCCGATCTTTATTTAACCAAGCCTTTTAGTTTTGCTGTTTTACTTCAGTCGGTAAAAACGCTTTTATATAATAGGGAAAAATTAAGATACTACTATATAAATAACATCCATAAATTGGATAACGACCATAATTTTGGATTGTTTGAACAAGATTTTATTTCAAGTGTGAACAAGCTTATTAATGAAAACTTAGATAACTCTGCTTTTTCTGTTGAACAATTAGCAGATAGCCTCAACATATCAAGAGTGCAATTGTACCGAAAAATGAAAGCTATTTTAGATGAAAACGTAAGCGATTATATTCAAAATATCCGATTCGAAAAAGCTAAAATGTTATTAAACGATTCAAAACTTACCATTTCTGAAATCGCTTATGCAACTGGTTTTTCATCTCCTAACTATTTTTCTACAAGCTTTAAAAACAAATTTAACAATACCCCAAAAGCTTACAGGAACAATAACCAATAACCTTTTTGACAGCTTCATTTTTTCAATACCGAAAAAATTTCTAAAATTCAGCACAAGAACAATTCAGTATTCGTAAAAAATGTGTCCGTTTTTAATGAATACTGTGCATTTAATTCTAAAAATTAAACTCATTAATAAAATTATCAATGTTTTTTTGACAGAATCACAATTCAATTTCAGCATTTACATGTAACAATATCTAAACTTCATGTAACAATTTTTAAATAATTGGATTCTACAAGGATAAAATATTTATATTAAAAATTTGACAATCAATATTTTACGATTAAAAAAAACAATTATGAACAAATCCATAAATTATTGATACAAATCTAAAATACCAATAAACACATTAAATCTACATTGTATCCAATAAACTAAATACCACCACCGCATGAATAAAAAGATACTAATATGGTCCATCACTGCAGCACTCGCAGGGTTCTTATTTGGATTCGATACCGTTGTAATTTCTGGGGCCGAAAAAAAACTACAATTATTATGGGGTTCTTCAGATATGTTTCATGGCGTTGTTGTTATAGGAATGGCTCTTTGGGGAACTGTAATAGGCGCATTTTTTGGGGGCATACCAACGAATAAAATTGGTCGTAAAAAAACCTTAGTATGGATTGGTGTGCTTTACACCATCTCCGCAGTTGGATCTGGATTGGCAAATGACCCATGGACGTTTGCTGTTTTTAGATTTATTGGCGGTCTGGGTGTTGGCGCATCTACTATAACAGCTCCTGCTTATATATCTGAAATTGCACCCGCAAAAGACAGAGGTAAGTTAGTTGGTTTGTATCAATTTAATATTGTTTTCGGAATTCTAATCGCCTTTTTTTCTAATTATTTATTGAATGACATAGGTGAAAACGCATGGCGATGGATGGTGGGCATAGAAGCTCTACCTGCAGCAATTTACACCGTTTTTGCTCTAACAGTACCTAAAAGCCCAAGATGGTTACTTACAAAGTTTAGAAATGATGAGGCTAAAGAAGTTTTAAAAATCATTAATCCAAATTTAGATCCTGAAAAACTGATTATGGAGATAAAGGATGAAATGGATAATACCGTTCCTAATGAAAACATCTTTCTTAAAAAATATAGATTTCCGCTAATACTAGCCTTTTTAATAGCCTTCTTCAATCAATTATCTGGCATCAATGCATTTTTGTATTATGCTCCAAGAATTTTAACTGAAGCAGGATTAGAAGAAAGTTCGGCACTTTTAAGTAGTATAGGTGTTGGTGTTACTAACATGCTCTTTACGCTTTTAGGGATTTTCTTGATAGATAGATTTGGAAGAAAACAATTAATGTTAATAGGTTCTATAGGTTATATAATATCTCTATCCCTTGTATCGACAGCTTTCTTTTTGAATTGGGAAGGCAGCTCTATGCCCATTTTCTTGTTCATGTTTATTGCAGCACATGCTATTGGTCAAGGCACAGTGATTTGGGTGTTTATTTCAGAAATATTTCCAAACCATTTGCGAGGTTCAGGGCAATCCTTTGGTTGCTCGGTACATTGGGTATTAGCCGCTGTGGTGCCATCATTAGTACCCATTTTATTTTCAACAATAGGTGCTGGTGTTGTCTTTTTGTCTTTCACCATTATGATGGTATTACAATTACTATTTGTAGTATTCATGATGCCCGAAACTAAAGGTATCTCACTTGAAGAATTAAGTAAAAAACTAATTAAATAAAGCAAAAAATCAAACTAATCTAAAACTAAATTAAAATGAAACTAATGAAATTAAAAATGCTAGTGGTTGCCATGCTTGCTTTAGTAGCATTTATCAGTTGTAAAAAAACAGCGGAAACAAAACAAAGTGACGCTGAAATAGCACAGTCTTATACTGAAGAAGAACTTTACAGACCAAACTATCATTTTACACCTAAAGCCAATTGGATGAACGACCCAAACGGGATGTTTTATTACAATGGTTATTACCATTTATATTTTCAGTATCACCCAGAAAGTAATGTTTGGGGTCCGATGCATTGGGGGCATGCCATTAGTACAGATATGATTGCTTGGACAGAGCAACCCATAGCCATCTATCCTGGCGATTTAGGAACTATTTTTTCTGGAAGCGCAGTGGTTGATATTAGCAATAGCTCTGGATTTGGCGAGGTAAGCAATGCCATTCCTATTGTTGCTATCTATACAAACCATGAGGAGTTAGAGGGTAAAGATGCGAAGCAAACACAAAGCATCGCTTATAGTAATGATGAGGGTAAAACATTCACAAAATATGAAAATAACCCTGTTATAGATAACAATGCATTTAAAGATTTTAGAGATCCAAAAGTCTCTTGGGATGAGGACAGAAATAAATGGGTTATGGTGCTTGCTGCTGGCGATAAAATCATGTTTTACGAATCAAAGGATTTAAAAAAATGGTATTTGTTGTCTGATTTCGGACAAGGCATTGGCGGTCACGGAGGTGTTTGGGAATGCCCAGATTTATTTAAGCTGCCAGTAATGGGCACAGATGAATCTAAATGGGTGCTTTTTGTGAGTATCAACCCTGGTGGACCAAATGGCGGTAGTGCCACGCAATATTTTGTTGGCGATTTTGATGGTAAAACCTTCACTATGGATGAAGGATTTGAAAATAGCCTAAGTAAAGAACATAGTTACTGGATAGACTTTGGTCGTGATAATTATGCAGGTGTAACATGGTCTAATGCTACAAGGAAAGACGGAAGTAAACTGATGCTCGGGTGGATGTCTAATTGGGATTATGCCCAAAAAGTACCAACCGAAACTTGGAGAAGTGCCATGACTGTTGCTAGAAAAGTACAGCTTCAAAAAAATGAGAATGGATATAGATTAATCACTAATCCAGTACAAGAGCTTAATAGTTACAGAGGTAAAAAATATAAAAAAGAAAACATCGCCATAAAGGGAGATACCAAAATTATAGATGATGAAGCTATTGATTTAGCTAGTGCAGAGATTCAATTTAATATGTCTGATTTAAAAGAAACGGTTTATACTTTTAAACTGTCAAATAAACTGGGAGACCAATTGTTATTCGGATATGATAATACCAACAAAACGTTTTTCATAGACAGAAAAAACTCTGGAAAAACAGGCTTTTCAGAAAAATTTGCTAATAAAGTATCTACTGCAGCAAGAACATCAACTAATGGTAATTTGTCTGGGACTATTTTATTGGATAAAACATCTATTGAATTGTTTTTTGACAACGGCGAAACGGTAATGACAGAAATATTTTTTCCAAATGCCCCGTATGAATCACTTAGCGTTGAATCTAAAAATCAAGAATTTATTCTTGACAACATCGAAGTACATAAACTGAATTTTAACTAAAACTAATTAATTATGAAATGTAAACAACTGTTTTTATTAACCATGTTTGCCCTATTGAGCATAGTTGCCCAAGGACAAATTAGTGGTACTGTTACTGACCAAGCTGATGGGATGCCGCTTCCAGGTGTTTCAATACTTGTATCAGGGACCACACAGGGAGCTGCTACAGATTTTGATGGAAATTATACATTAGAAAATGTCAGCGGTGATGCCATTTTGGTTTTTAGCTATATTGGCTATAAAACCCAAGAGATACAAGTAAATAATCGCTCTATTATAGACGTTGCTCTTATAGCTGATGCGGCACAACTTGATGAAATTGTGGTTACCGGATATTCCAGGGAGAGAAAGGTAGATGTTACTGGAGCCATTACTGTTGTTGACCTAGGGCCAACGGAAGGTGTAAGTATGAGTTCCGGTAGTGCCATTCAAGGTTTGCAAGGGCGAGTTCCTGGTTTATTCATTGAAAAAAATGGAGACCCAACAGGTAATAGCAATAGGATTTTAATTCGTGGTGCTACTACATTGGGGAACAATGACCCCTTATACGTTATTGATGGTGTGCCAACAGTAAGACAGGAAGTTTTTTCTAGTATAAACCCCAGTGCCATTGAGTCTGTTCAAGTTCTTAAAGATGCCTCGGCATCGTCACTTTATGGAGCTCGTGCAGGTAATGGCGTTATCATTGTTACTACAAAAAACAGTGCTAAAGCCGCTGGTGGGGAAAAGTTTAAAGTAAGTATAAACTCTAATGTATCGGTGCTTTCAGAAAAAAAGCAACGGTACAATATGCTCAATGCACAACAAAGGGGCCAAGCATTATGGCAAGCGTCTGTTAACGATGGCGCTGACCCAAATGCTGGATATGGAGAAATATACAATTTTAACTGGAATGGCGATTTTAATAATCCCGTTTTAAACAGTGTGACCGTACAACCATTTGTAGGAGGTGATTCCAGCGTTCCTGCCGGGGATACAGACTGGCAAGATGAAACCTATGAAACAGGGTATGTTTACAACAACGAAATATCTGTTTCTGGTGGTTCTGATAATTCCTTTCATTTACTGAATATTGGTCATTTAAGAAATACAGGGATTTTAAAATACACGGGCTACGAAAGGATTACGGCAAAATTAAACTCCAATTTTAATCTATTCAATAATAGATTAAGAGTGGGGGTCAATACACAAATGTCAACATCTGATGAAACTTTAGCTTCTCGAGATGTTGGTAGTGCATGGATTCCTAGTTTAGCCATTACTTTGGCACCTACATTACCAGTTTATGATGCTAACGGAGAGTTTGCAGGGCCATTGGGAGCGGGCTATTCCGATAGGAACAACCCATTATTAATGCAATATTTAAACCGTTGGGATAATACTGACAGAACCACCATTTTTGGCAACATTTATGGGGAGTTTGATATTATTGAAAACTTAACCTTTAGAACCAGTTTAGGGTTGGATTTTGGAGATTATAAAAGAAAAGATATCGAGCCTAGGGTAAATAACGGTTTCGTAACAAGAAGCAATAATAGACTGATAATAGATACTAATAAATTCACAAGTTTGGTATTTACAAATACATTAAACTATCAATTAGAGCTAAATGACAAGCATAAAATAAGTGTTCTGTTAGGTGCTGAATCTATAAAAGATGATTTTGATCGTGTTTTGGCACAAGCTGATGGATTTGCGGTAGAAACTGAATCCTTTTTTCAACTAAGTGCGGCTACCGGTGCTAAAACCAACACAGGGTCATCAACCGGTAGTAGATTGTTGTCACAATTCGGGAAAATCAACTATGGTTATGAAGATAGGTATTTAGCCTCCTTTACGTTACGTCGAGATGGATCCTCTAGATTTGGTGCAGATAACAGGTATGGTATTTTTCCTGCTGCTACCGTTGGTTGGAGAATTAGTAACGAAGAATTTTGGAGGGATAATGATTTAGTGAATTCCTTAAAATTTAGAGCGGGTTATGGTGAAGTAGGAAACCAATCTATTGGAGATGTGGCACGTTTTGGCCTATTCGAATCCAGATATGGCGCTAACCAATTGCAAGCTACTGGCGACAATAATTTCTTTAATACCTATTGGAATGTTGGTACTGCATACGATTTAAATGGCATCAATACCGGTAATTTACCATCTGGTTTCGTATCTATACAAGCGGCAAACTCTGGGTTAAAATGGGAAACAACCAAAGAATTAAATTTTGGAGTTGATTTTAGCATGCTCAATAATGATCTGGTTGGTTCATTTGATTATTTTACTAGAGAAACCAGTGATATTTTAACCACACCACCTATTGCATCCGTTGTGGGCGAAGGTCAACAACGGGTATTAAATGGAGCAACTACCAAAACAAGAGGTTGGGAATTAGCGTTATCGTACTCAAAAACTTTGGAAAACGGATTGTCATTTGCGGTGGCAACTAACTTTGGGGCATTTAAGGATGAAATTACGCAATTACCTGATGAGGTAGTATCTTCATACCCTGGGACTGTGGATAATTCCATTATAGGACATTCACAGTTTTCAATATTTGGTTATAAAACGGCAGGATTGTTCCAAAGCCAGGCAGATGTAGATGCAAGTCCAACCCAAGTAGGCGCCAGACCAGGAGGTTTAAAATTTCAGGATTTAGATGGTAATGGAAGTATCGGTGCCGAGGACAGGGATTTTTTAGGTACAACATTGCCCGACCTTGAATACGGTATCCGAATTGATTTAAAATACAAGAATTTTGATTTGTCCGCTTTTGGCTCAGGTGTTACGGGTAGAATTGGGCAAGACCCCTATATTTTCTGGAATAACTTTGTACAAGGTAGAGAAAATGCAGGACTTGGTGTTTTAGATGCCTGGACTCCAAATAATACAGGATCTTCCATTCCTTCGTTATCATTAGCTTTTAATGACCAAAGAATTTCAGACTATCTGTATAGAAAGAATTCCTATTTTAAATTAAGAAACCTTCAATTTGGTTATTCACTTCCAGAAGACATGATAAGTAAATGGGCAGGCATGACAGGATTAAGGATTTATTTTCAAGGAGAAAATTTATTTTGGTTCACGCCTAATGATTATATAGGCGCAGATCCTGAAAGAACAAATGTGGATAATATCCCTGTACCAACTACACTTTCACTTGGACTTAACATAAACTTTTAAAAAATGGCAAACATGAAAAATATAAAAACACTGTTAATAGGAATTGTTGCTGCATGTATTGTGGTAGGATGTTCCAAAGACTTTTTGGAATATGAACCAGAAGGTGTATTATCCAATGAAAATGTTGCAACAGCAGATAACGCAGAGGCTTTGGTAGTTGCGGCATACGCTGGAATAGCAAATGACGATATGATAGGGCCGCTTACCCATATGTGGGTTTTTGGAAGCGTCCGTTCTGATGATGCCTACAAAGGTGGTGGAGGACGTAGCGATGTTGATATTGTTGATCGCTACGAGCAATATAATTTAACCATTGCCGATGACCCGTCTGATTGGATGGGGCCAAGAACTTGGACCAATTATTACAAAGCCATTTCGAGAGCTAATTTTGCTTTAAGAGTAATTAACGAAATCCCTGATGCTGATTACGCAGATAAAACAACTAGACAAGCAGAACTTCGTTTTTTAAGAGCGCACTCGCACTTTATGTTGAAATTGTTATTCAAAAAAATTCCTTATATCACGGAAGACTTAACCCGAGAGGAGGTTGCTCTTGTAAAAAATGATTTAACTAATGATGCTTTATGGGATACTATTGCAGCCGATTTCTTGTTCGCTTATAACAATTTACCACAAGCACAAGATCAAGTTGGTAGAGCAGACAAAAATGCTGCAGCTGCATATTTAGCCAAACTTCGTTTATACCAAGCTTATGAGCAAAATGATACACACCAAGTAACCAATATCAATATGTCTCGTTTACAGGAGGTTGTTGACTTTGCCGATGATGTTACCGGGGCTTTAGAACCAGATTACGGCAATAATTTTCTAGATGGTTTTGATAACGGTCCAGAATCCATTTGGGCGGCACAATTTTCCATTAACGACGGAACTACTGTTGGTAGGGTTAGTTTTGTAACGGGTTTAAATTCACCCCATGGTACTGGATTATACGGTTGTTGCGGTTTTCATTTAGCTAGCCAAAACATGGTAAATGCCTTTAAAACGGATGCATCGGGATTGCCTTTATTGGATACTTTTAACAATACCAATATTTTTAATACGGTTGATAGCAATGGCGAATCACCATTGGCAGGAGGTATCACACTAGATCCTAGAATTGACCATACTGTTGGAATTCCTGGGCGTCCTTTTAAATACAGAAATACAGTAAACACGGCTGGAGACATGATATATAACTTCAGTTGGGCTAGAGACCCAGGGGTCTATGGCTATTTTGGAAATATGAAAGAGCAACAAGCACCAGATTGTTCATGCTATGTAAAGGAAGGGCCATTCGTGGGGACGTCTAAAAATGTAGATTTTATTCGTTATGCCGATGTGCTTTTGTTTAAAGCCGAAGCTTTAATTCAAATGAATCAAGTCGATGCTGGAGTAACTATAATCAATCAAATAAGAACGCGGGCAGCAGCCAGTACACAACGCCAATTGAATGCCGGGGCAACTGATGTCTATAATGTCGGAATGTACCCAATGGGTATGTCTAAGGATGACGCATTTAAGGCTTTAATGTTTGAAAGACGTTTAGAATTTGGCATGGAAGGCCCTAGGTTTTTTGACCTTGTAAGATGGGGTATTGCAGAACCAGTGCTTAACGCTTATTTAGCAGTTGAAAAAACAAGAAAGGATTTTCTTGCCAATGCACAATTTACAGCTGGTAGAGATGAGTATTACCCAATTCCACAAAGAGAAATTGATTTCACGGGTGGATTATATAATCAAAATCCAGGATATTAATTGTATTGTTTAGTTTTTTGAGTTAGTTTTAATTCCAGAAGGTATTTTAATAAATTGCCTTCTGGAATTTTATTAAAAGTAAAAATATGTCAAAGATTGTATGTTTCGGAGAAGTGTTATGGGATGTATTCCCAACACATAAAAAAATTGGAGGAGCGCCATTAAATGTGGCTAATAGATTAAAGTCTTTTGGCAATGAGGTTATTATGATTAGTGCAATTGGCAATGGTAAAGGTGGTGTTGAATTGTTGGATTTTATTAATGAAAGTTGTATTGATTCTAGTTGTGTTCAAGTACATAACGAACACAAAACAGGTAAGGTAAAAGTGATGCTAAACGAAAAAGGATCAGCATCATACGACATTAAATATCCCAGAGCTTGGGACAAAATTAGATTAACAGAAATAAACAAAATCGCCGTTAAAAACGCCGATGCTTTTGTTTTTGGTAGCCTTGTTGCCAGGGACGACTGTTCCAGAAGCACACTATATGCCCTTATAGAACTCACTAAATATAAAGTTTTCGACCTTAATTTAAGGACACCTTATTACACCAAAGAGGTGCTTTTTCACTTGATGGACAAAGCCGATTTTATAAAGTTTAATGATGATGAGCTTTATGAAGTAAGTAAATATATGGGCTCAAAATATAACTCGTTAGAGCAAAACCTAATGTTTATTGCCGAAAAAACAAACACAAAACATATATGTGTAACCAAGGGATCACATGGAGCCGTTTTACTGTATGATGGCAAACTCTATTATAATAGTGGTTTTCTTATAAAAGTGATTGATACCGTTGGGGCGGGCGATTCCTTTCTGGGGTCATTGATTAGTCAATTGCTTAATAAGGTAAAGCCCCAAGAGGCTTTAGATTTTGCCTGTGCTGTTGGGGCGTTGGTGGCTCAAAACGAAGGAGCAAATCCAAAGATAACACGATCTGAAATTGATGCTTTTATAAACCCTTATTAATTCAACAAATTATATTGATGGTGTTTCAGAAATGAAAACCATCAAAAAAAAGAGTCCAACTATATCATTACAATTCATTGCATATTTAATAGAACTCATTTAAACTTTCTGCGTTTAAGCGAAAATTAGACATTTTTTGACCATTTGAAGTGTTTTTTGAGTTGCATAGCAGTGCTACGGAAGAAGAAAAAGGCAAAAAATGGGTAAAAAAGGGCAATTTTTTAGCAAATGGAAAAAGTTTAAATGAGTTCATAATGAAAATCAGATTTACAATATCAATAATTTTAATTCTTGGGGTTTCATATAGTGGCGTACAAACCATTATTCCAATTGAAACCAAAAACTTTGCCATGGTTTTTAAAACCGACAATCAAAACCGGTTATGGACTGTTTACTTCTGAAAAAAACAAACCACTATGGATTGGAAATCTATGGTTTTAATTGTCAGACTGAAAGTCTGCTTCGTGAAATGACTCGTGAAATTCAAAACACAGCACACTATTAATTTGTGTATTCGTGGCTAAAACGTTTATAGAAACAAAAGTAGCTGCAATAAAATTGCAGGGTTTTAACCTTTAACTTGAAAATAAAATTAATCGAAAACAATTGAAATAATGAAAAAATCAATCTTCCTTTTAGCTTTATTACTAACTGTATCAAAAGCTTACACTCAAAAGTTTGAGATTAAATCTCCTGATGGACACATTCAAATCTTTGTAAATAATTTGGATAAAATTTCATGGTCGGCAATAGAATTAAACAAATAAACAATGGTTTCATAATTACAATTTTAAATCTTTATTGGTAATAGGATCATACGATGTTCCCGTATGCCCACGCAATCTTTTGAATTGCTTATAAGCTTTATCCACACTTTTTTTCGAAGTGCGTTCAAACTCTTTTTTGGTGACTTTGTATAAGGCCTGTAAAGAATCTATCTTGTTATGAAGTTTTTCTTCAATTAAATCATAGTCTGAATTATTTATTAAATTTTGAAGTTCTTGTGGGTCTTTTTCAAGGTCATATAATTCCCATTCATCTATATCGTCATAAACATGAATGAGTTTGTAACGTTTTGTTCTAACCCCGTACATTTTTTTGACCATATGAAATGCCGGGTAATCATAATAATGGTAATAAATGGCATCTCTAAAATCTTCATTGCAAGTAATTCCTTCTAAAAGGGGTTTCATGGATTTTCCTTGTATATCTGGAGGGATGTTAACTTTGGCAAAGTCCAAAAAAGTTTCAGCAAAATCTAAATTTTGCGTGAGTGCAGTAACAACTGTTCCCGGATTTATCGTGGCTGGGTATTTTATTACAAGTGGCATCCTTAAAGATTCTTCATACATAAATCGCTTATCGAACCAACCTTTTTCCCCTAAATAAAACCCTTGATCGGAAGCGTAAACAAGGAGTGTGTTTTCAGACAAGCCATTTGCATCCAAAAAGTCAAGAATTCTGCCAACACCTTCATCAACGGAGGCAATTGTAGATAAATACTCATGAAGATAGCGTTGTCCTTTCCATTCAGCCAATTCTTTTCCACTAAGTTTTGCATCATGAAAAGCATCATTTTTTGGTTGATATGCTCTATCCCAAACGCCTCGCTGTTCGGGTGTCATTCTATCAAAATCTGTAGTCCATGGGTTGTGTGCTAGTTCTGGGCTACCTTTTTTTGTGGTCATTTTTAAATCATGGCCTTCATACATGTCTTTATAAATAGTCTGAAGTTGCTCTTTAGAAGCGGTAGAACCTTCATGCGATGTAAAATAAGTATCTGGAAGAGGAAATTTGATAGAATCATATTTATTTAAGTGTCGTAATGCAGGCATCCAATTTCTGTGTGGTGCTTTATGATGCAACATCAACATAAAAGGTTGTTTACTATTTTTTACTTTATCGAGATGTTTTATGGCATCGTCGGTGATGAGGTCTGTCGCGTAGCCTTCTATTCTAGTAGTATCAATATGCTTTGTTTTCTCATTTATACTAATAAAATCTGGATTATAGTAATTGCCTTGATCGGTTAATATATGCCAATAATTGAATCCTTGAGGAATACCTCCCAAATGCCATTTACCAATCATGGCTGTATTGTATCCTGCCTTTTGGAGTAGTTTTGGAAATGTTAGTTGATTACTATCAAATGTATCACCATTCATTCTAAACCCATTAATATGGCTAAACTTTCCAGTTAAAATTACTGCTCTACTAGGTCCACAAATAGAGTTTGTACAAAAGTTATCCATAAATATAGCTCCCTCTTTTGCGATACGATCAATATTAGGTGTTGGTGCTAATTTGCTTAAAGGATGTCCATAGGCGCTAATGGCTTGTATGGCATGGTCGTCGGCCATTATGAAGATAATATTTGGACGCTGATGCTCTTGAACGGAAGCCTCTTTTTCTTTACAAGACTGAAACATTACTACTATAATGCATACATAAACTATAGTTTTCATACGTTTAAATTTTTGTAATTATTTGATAATAAGTTAATTAAAAAATTAAGAACGTATGTAATCGCTACGCTCTCACATTAAAAATTTTAAACATTCCCTCCCGATAGCAATCGGGACGATAGCTATCGGGATGTGAAGAAATTTTTAAAATTTGTTAATGTTCGTTTCATCTGTTTATATTTATTTTTTTTATAGGTCAGATGGCATGCCAATTATCATTTTCGGTTGGTATCCAAATTTTCGGTTATGGCATTTCATGGTTGTTTTTTGTGTTATAGTTATGGGTAATACATATCCAACTTTAAAGTGTTTTTATCTTTGATTGCATAATAGTTTGTGACCATACCTAAAGTGGGATAATATCAATCAGATTTGACTACTTTGGTCCGTTCGCTGATACCATTGGCATTAAAAGCCTCAATTTGAAAATAGTAGGCATCGGTTCTATCTGCACCGGTAAAAAAGTATTCGTTTTTTCCATAAACCATGATACTTCCGTACATTTTATCAGGGGATTTCCCCCAATAGATCACATAGCCATCAGCCAACGAATTTTGTTGCCATTTGAACCAAATACTGCGCCTTTCCCCATATTTTTCGGGACTGGAACGAAGTACAATAAAGTCCTCGACCTTTTCAGGTTCGCTTCCTGCACCTTTACCGAAAACCCTGAATCCGCTCAATGCAAATTTTCCAGTGGGCATTTTAATGTTTTCTATTTTTAAATAGCGTGACTTAGCAGGAGTTTTTAGCTCTACATAATCATGTGGCACATCGTTAGTGTTGCTGCTTTTATCAACGATCACGTTCCATTTTTTGCCATCATTGGAACCATAGATTTTATACTGGTGGAATTTTCCCAAGGTTTTGCCCTTGAATTCCACATCCTGATCGGCATAATTGATTTGGATGGCGTAAATCGTGGAAACATCGCCTAAATCGGTTTGGAACCATTCCCCTTTTTCACCTGAAGCGGCACTCCAATAGGTTTTGATGTCCTCGTCCACTGCAAAATTGGCTTGATATCCTCCCAAAGTGGAAGACACTTGGATAGGCTTTTGGTAGTTGAGCAACATCCATCCGGCAAACAATCCTTTTGAAAAATCTTTTTCTTGAGAAAACTCTGGTAATAAGGTTGGGTAATCGCCATAGGCAGTGTTGCAGTACATCACATCGTCCTTGTCGAAGCCTGCAGGCCAGATGCCTATACGTCGTTCAAAATTATTTTTCACCGAAATGAAAATAGTCGAAATGTGCCAATAATTGCCATAATTATCTTCAAAGGTAGCCCCATGTCCGGCACCACGTGCAAAGCCACCTGGCTTATAAGAGAACGGGTTATGGCTTTGGTATTCAAATCGAACCAAGGGATCATTGCTTACATAAACCCCGTCTGAATATCCGCTAAATTCGGTTGCAGGAGCACCATATTGCATATAGTATTTACCATTGTGTTTTGTCATCCAAGGGCCTTCAATAAAAGGCTGCAAAAACACATTGTCATTGTATTCGCCAAAACGTTCCCAACCATGATCTTCTGGAAAAAGCCTTACAATTGGGACTGTATATCCTTCTGATTGCATCGTCTTGGTATTGATTTTGGTGCCCAAAATAGGCCATACATTACTGGAACCCCAATAGAGATACAACTTGTCTTGATCTTCATCATAATGAAAAGCGGGATCCCAGGCGCCAACTTTGAGCGTATCGACGGCAATTTGCCAATCATCAACAGTTGGATTGGTGCTTTTCCAAATTGGGAAATCAGATTGCCAAGTTGAGCCATATACATAAAGTGTATCTTTCATTGCCCAAACTGCCGGGGCGTTTAGGTCGTGAATGTATTTATTGTCACGTAGGAATTTGCGATAAACAAATTTCCAGTTCAGCATATCATCGCTCCACCAATAGCCCTCCTGATTGGTAGAAAAGAGGAAATATTTATTTCGAAAATTTACAATGACAGGATCGGCTGTGGCACGGTGTTTTCCTTGTTTTGAAAATACATCAAAAGGAGTGTATCCGTAGTCGACATTGATAGGGTTACAATAGGTTTTTTGTTGTGCAATTGAGGCCTGGAACGAAATAAATAGGAGTAAAGCGATCAGTTTTTTCATCATTGGGCTTTATTGGGTCAATTCAAATTCTTTCATTAGTTCAGTATCTGAATTGGTTCCAACAAACACTTGAAACATTCCTGGTTCTGCCACAAAATCTAAATTGGAATTATAAAACTTTAAATCTTCGACAGAAAGATTAAAAATTACAGTTTTAGTTTCTCCCTTTTTTAAATTTATTTTTTGAAAACCCTTTAGTTCTTTTACAGGTCTGGTAACGGTTCCTACTAAATCACGAATGTATAATTGCACAACTTCTTTCCCATCATAATTGCCGGAATTAGTAATGTCTACAGAAACTTGAACAGATTCTGATGTATTAATTTTTGAAGCACTTAATTTAAAATTGGAATAATTGAACGTTGTATAACTTAAACCAAAACCAAAGGGATATAAAGGCTCATTGGGGACATCTAAATAATTTGAAAGGAATTTTACAAACTTGCCATCTTTGTTGTTAAGTGGTCTACCCGTATTTTTATGGTTATAATATATAGGAATTTGACCTACATTTCTAGGAAAAGTGGAGGTTAATTTCCCAGATGGATTTACATTTCCAAACAATACATCTGCAATTGCATGACCAGATTCACTTCCACTAAACCAAACATCTAAAATTGCGGTTGCGGATTTCGATTCCTCCGTTAGCACTAATGGCCTTCCATTAAATAAAACAATTACTACTGGTTTCCCTGTTTTTACCAATGCTCGCAATAAATCTTTTTGAGCTTGTGGAATTGAGATGTCTGATCGACTGCTGCTTTCTCCACTCATTTCTGAGGATTCACCAACAGCCGCAATAATAACATCACATTTTGAAGCAATATTTATAGCTTCTTGTCTTAACTGTTCATCTGATCTCCCGTCTCTTGGAATCTCCCTACCAAACATGGTAACAATTTTTTCAAAATTCTCATCGTACGATAAATTACTTCCTTTGGCATAAAAAACAGATGTATTTTCTCCTGAAACCTCTTTAATACCATCCAAAAAGCCAATGGATTTATCTTTCGGGGTGGCAACACTCCAAGTGCCTGCCATATTTTCTTTTGTATTTGCCAAAGGCCCGACCACTAATATTTTACCTGATTTTTTTAATGGTAAAATTTGATTGTCATTTTTTAATAATACCATAGATTGCGTTGCAACGTCTCTGGCGAAAACTCTATTTTCTGTAGTAAAAATTTCAGTTTTTGCTCTGTTGTCATCGCAATATTTATACGGGTCATCAAATAATCCTAATTTGTATTTAGCGGTTAAAATACTTTTTACAGCCTCATCCAAAGTTTGGATAGTTATTTTACCTTCTTCTAAAGATTTTTTCAAAGTAGTTAAAAACCCTTCAGAAACCATATCCATATCCAAGCCAGCGTTTAATGCTTGTGCCGAAACTTGTTGCAAATCTCCAACACCATGATATATCATTTCTTCAATGCCAGTATAGTCTGAGACTACAAAGCCTTTAAAACCCCATTGATCTCTTAACAAATCTGTAAGTAACCATTTGTTTCCGGTTGCAGGAATGCCATCTATTTCATTAAAAGAAGCCATTACAGATCCTACTCCAGCATCTACGGCCGCTTTATAAGGTGGTAAATACTCGTTATACATTCTTATTCTGCTCATGTCGACCGTATTATAATCTCTACCAGCTTCGGGCGCACCATACAATGCAAAATGCTTCACACAAGCCATTAAGGTGTTATTTTGAGCTAAGTCATCGCCTTGATAACCTTGTACCATGGCTTTTGCAACTTCACTCCCTAAAAAAGGATCTTCTCCAGAACCTTCGGAGACTCGTCCCCAGCGTGGATCTCTCGATATGTCCACCATAGGAGAAAACGTCCAGTTAATACCATCGGCCGTTGCTTCTTGTGCAGCCATTCGAGCTGTTTTTTCAATCAGTTCCATATCCCAAGAACATGAGAGTCCCAATGGGATTGGAAACGTCGTTTCGTACCCATGAATGACATCCATTCCAAAAACCAGAGGAATTTTTAAACGACTTTTTTCAATAGCGATTTTTTGAATATCCCTAATGCTTGCTATGGATTTAATATTGAAAAGACCTCCAACCAATCCTTTTTCAATTTTACCACCAATATCTGAATTTTTAGCTTGTCCTGTAGTAAATTGACCGGCACTTGGCAAGTTTAATTGTCCGATTTTTTCTTCAACAGTCATTAGGCTCAAGATGGAATCTACCTTTACTTCAAAAGAGTTTTCATTAGAAGGAATCGATCTATTTTCTTTTGAATTACAGGACACAAAAAAAAGTGCCGCACTACAGATAATCGTTAAGGATATTTTCTTCATTTTTGTTTTTTTGATTTTGATTTAGAAAACAACCAAGGTAATAAATCAGGTTCGGCAAATGCAGAATCCCAACTGTTGTGATTATCGTTTTCATAGTAACTTAATTTAACATCAGCTCCTTTTTCTTTGAGGGCTGTAACCATTTTTAAGGAAAAATAAGGATCTACCACATCATCCTTGCCACCATGAAATATCCATAACGATACTTTATTGGCATATTTTCGTACTGATTTTGGATTGCCTCCACCAGAAATTGGAAATGCAGCTGCAAACATATTGGGTCTTCTTTTGAGTATATCAAAAGCGCCCATACCTCCCATAGAAAGCCCACCTACATAAACTTGATTTTTTTTAACATAAGGCTTGGTTGTCATTTCATCCATTATATTTAATACAAATTGCATTGATTTAGTTGGTTTCCCTAACTTTTTGTACTTAAATTTTTCAATTCCTTTTTTTGAATAATCTCTTTTTACGTTGGACCAATAATCTTCTTTGGGGCATTGAGGAAAAACAATGATAGCAGGGAATTTATTTGTGTTATAGTTATCTGAAAACAGTTTGCTTCCGTGAACCAACTGGGATTTATTGTCATTTCCTCTTTCACCTCCTCCATGAAGGAATAAAACCAACGGATAGGTTTTGGCTTCGGAAAAATCTTTAGGCAATAACAAACGATATCTCAATGTGTCATTTTTATTGACATATAATTCTCTTGAAAAAAGTTCTTGGGTTTGTGCCACAAATAAATTTGATGATAAAATGAATAGCCCGAACAATAGTTTACATTTCATATATTTCTTTCCCCAATTCTGCATTCTATGCAATTTAATAATTAAATCCAAGCACATCCAAACCATATTTTACGTCTTCGTTTTGCATAAACAGATTCCAGAGCAATTGGGTCCTATAATTTTCAATCATCACAATTTGCGGCCCTTGATCTATTGCTAAATAGGCATCAGCGACCCAATAATTATATTGTGGACTATACGCATCGTAAAACCCTGCAGGACCTAATAATTTATCTTTATTACTATATAAAAAACGCATGACTTGTAAAGATTCTGATGGAGTATAAGGTATTGAACTAATTGCTGCTGTAGGAGATACGATACCCAAATCGTTTGATGGACTATGGGCGGAATACCCTAAAGTGCCATCCGTATTTCTTGAATAACTGGCTGTCAAGCCCCAAAAATCCGCTCCGTAATCTTTGTAGTTCTTAGGATTTTCTATACAATATGTACGGTTAATTTTAGTATGGTTGACCACCAAATCCCAGTAATTTGCATATTGGTCGGATAGGGTAGTTGGGTTTAATCCCAAAAAGGAATAATGGCTGAAAAACAACGGGCCACCATATTGTGGCGAGCCCACATGCTTTAAAATTAAGGGGATGCCATATTGGGAATTGCTTGCCTTAATGTTTCCATTGTTGGTCCAACCAACGGTATAAGTGGCTTTGGTAATTGGAAAATCGGGCGAAGCTGCGGCCAAAACATAGGCTATCATGGTTTCATTATAGCCTTGCAGTTTAAGGTTGATTGCAAAACCATAATTAGGGCTCCAAAGCCAATACAATGCATCCTGTCCTTGAGTGTACCAATTCCATTCCACACCTTTCCAAAGCGCATCCGCTTTATTTGCCAATGCCATTTCGTCGGTCGAGCCATTTTTGAAATATTCCTTTACACAGATCAGTCCTTGTGCCAAAAAAGCGGTTTCAACTATATCGCCACCATTGTCTTGAGGACCAAATGGGATTACGTTACCGGTTGCTCCGTCAATCCAGTGCGACCAAGCCCCATGAAAGCGATCGGCATTTTCAAAAAAGTTTAAAATTTTTATCAATCTTTCAACACCTTGCTGCCTTGTAATGAATCCCCTTTCAATACCTACCAAAATTGCCATAAGACCAAAACCGCTTCCACCAGTGGTCACTACGTTTTGATTTAGTGTTGGATCATTAGGATGGTAGCGTTCTTTCGCCGCTCCAGAGCTTGAATTGGCAAAATCCCAAAAGTATTTAAAAGTGGTTTTCTGGGTTAAATCCATTAGCTCGATATCTGTAATTGGATCATCATTTGTCGGGTCTGGATTTCCTGAACCTGAACTCTTGGAACAAGAGGAAATTAACACACAAAAACCAAACATTAATAATGAGTATTTAAACATATCTTTAATTATTAATAGTAAAACCCAGTTTTTCCAGACCGGTTTTTACGTCGTTATTATTCATAAATAAATTCCACAAGAGGCCGGTCTTATAATTTTCAATCATCACAGGTATAGGGCCCTGATCTATGGCCAAATATTTGGGTAAATACCAACCGTCCTGTAAACTGAACGCATCGTAAGGGCCATATTTTCCAATGAGAGAATCATGGTTTTTATATAGGTTTTTAAGCATTTGCATGCTTTCTTTTGGAGTATAAGGAAATGATGATAGTGCTGCCGTAGGGGCAATTACCCCTAAATCTGCACCAGGTCTATGTCCTGCATAACCTTTTATGGAATAGCTAGAGGTTAAGCCCCAAAGGCTATCGCCATATCCTTTATATTGTTTTGGATTATCCAAAGCATATTTATAATGGATTTTTGCCTGGTTTTGGACCAGTTTCCAATAATCGGCATACTGATCTTTTAATCCTTGTGGATTTAACCCTAAATAGGAATAATGGGCCCAAAATAAAGGACCAACTGCAGCGTCATCGTGTTCGTAATAATCCAGAACCAGTGCTTCACCATATAGGGAATCCTTAGAGACGATAGCTCCATTTCTTGCCCAGCCTTTTTCATAAACCGATTTAGTAATGGGATGAGTTGGTGACGCTGCTGCGAGCACATACATGATTAAACACTCATTATAACCTCCAACAGGAAAGTTCATTTCCCAAGCATATTCAGGGGACCAATGCCAGTATAGGACATCCTCACCATTTTTGGTGTACCAGTCCCATTCCACATCTTTCCAAAGTTTATCGATTTTGGCGACAAGTTCCTGTTCTTTTTCATTGCCACTTTTAAAATATTCAGAAACCGTTAAAAGTCCTTGGACCAAAAATGCGGTTTCAACCAAATCGCCTCCATTGTCTTTTTTGCTAAAAGGCACTACTTTTCCTGTTTCTCCATTCATCCAATGGGGCCAAGCGCCATGAAAACGATCAGCTTTTTCAAGAAAATCAACGATTTTAAAATAGCGGTTTAAGGCTTCCTGTCTAGTAATAAAACCACGCTCCACCCCAACCAAAATGGCCATAAGACCAAAACCACTGCCTCCCGTAGTTACTGTATTTTTAGGGGATGTGGGATAAATGTCATCCATGTGCAAACGCTCTCTTGCCAAACCGGAATTAGGCTCGGCGCCTTCCCAAAAATAGTTTATGGTTTGTTTTTGAACCGTATCCAATAGTCGATTATCATTATTCAAATAGGAATTATGATCCATATTAGCCATGGATTTCTTCTTTAAATTACAACAAAACAATACTGCTATAATACTAAAAAGAAAAACTATTTTTAGTTTATACTGAGCCATTTTTTAGAAAGGGATTATGAAATTTAGCTGCATTTGAAATTAAATGCAGCTAAACTATTAAAACAAATAAATCACTAATCAACAATTTACTTACTTACTGCTTTTGAAAAATTTATCACATCTGTATAGATGCGATAAATCATTACATCATACTTTGAATCTCTGCTTGGGTTAACGTTTTATTGAATAAGTGAAGCTCATCAAGATAACTTAAATCAGATTTATGGCCCCATTCTGTAAAACGCGGTGCTCCAGACATAATAGATAAGAGATCACAACCTGTCCAATCTACACCCGTAATATCACCTTCCTTTACCACATTGCCGTTTATATATACTATCGCTTTTGTTGGCGAAATGGTAAATGCCAAATGGATCCATCCTGCATCATTTGCCACATCGGCAGCTGTTCCGCCATCAATCCAAGTGTCGGCGGCACCATCGCCGACATTTAATTTAAACCTTTGGAACCCTGGTTCTCCAGTTTCACGGAAGAGTCTAAACCCATTTGTTCTTAAGTTTTGAATATCAGGATATCCACCATTTGCAGTGTCCTCCGGTCCTGCAACCAAAATACCTGCCCGATCTGGACTGGCATTCAGTTTGTACCACATGGCAGCACTAAATGAATCAGATGTTAAGTTTGCCGTTGGAAACGTCAAATAAGCATCTGTTGCCCCGGCATATGAATTTGAGCCGACTTGACTTTCTCCGGCAAAACCAGGTGTTCCTACAACGGTAGGATTTGTATTTGTTACTCTATCAATATTATTTCCATCAAAAGGCATATACAACGTTGCACCAAAGAACGGAGGTGTAACTTCACCACCATATACTGCAGCAACCTCTTCACTTGATAATGCTTTATTAAAAAACCGTAATTCATCAAGATAACTAAGATCTGATTTATGCCCCCACTCTGTAAAGCGTGGTGCTCCAGACATAATGGATATGAGATCACACCCTGACCAATCTACGCCTGTAATATCCCCTTCTTTTACCGCAACGCCATTTATATATACTGTAGCTTTTGTAGATGAAATGGTAAATGCCAAATGTACCCATCCTGCATCGTTTGCCACATCGGCATTTTGACCACCATCAATCCAAGCATCACCGCCCCCTTGACCTACATTTAATTTAAATCTCTGAAAACCAGGCTCTCCAGTTTCACGGAAAAACCTGAAACCACTGGTGCGATTGTTCTGTATATCGGGATATCCACCATTTGCTGTGTCCTCTGGTCCTGCCACCAAAATACCTGCTCGATCCGGATTGGCATCCAGCTTGTACCACATAGCAGCACTAAATTCAGGGGTTAAAAGCCCTTCCGACGGATATGTTAAATAGGAATCCACAGCACCTTCATAAGCACCTGAACCTTCCTGGGAGTCAGCTGTTATTAGAGGCGAACCAACTTGGGTAGCAGCCTTATTGGCAATCAAGTTACTAAAGCTACCATCAAAAGGCATATAGAATGATTCGCCCGGATATTGAGGTATGTATGGATTGGATGCATTGAGCATAGCTTGAATATCTTCAAGCGATAAAGCTTTATTGAATATACGGAGTTCATCCAAAGGACTTTCTTCCGATAAATGTCCCCATTCCACAAATCTTGGAGCTCCGGAACCTATAGACAGTAAATCACATCCTGTCCAGTCAAGCCCGGGAAATCCGCCTTGGCTAACAACTGTTCCGTTTATATATACCGTTGCTTCTGCTGCCCCAATACTTATGGCTACAAATGCCCATTCGTCTAAAGGTAAAGCAGCAGCAGCACCACCATCAAACCAACGATCACCATCGGAGCCAATATTCAACTTAAGCACCTGGTTTCCGCCCACATTTTCCCTGAACAATCTAAAACCACTAGATCTGTTATTTGGATTACCGGGATTTGCGGTATCTGGTGGACTTATCGTCAATATCCCGGCTCTATCTGGAATTGGATTTGTTTTTATCCAAAAAGTCGCACTGAATTCAGGGTTTAAAAGCCCATCTGTAGGCATAGTTAAATAGGAGTTAGACGAACCCAAATAGGCATTAGCACTCGCATGGCCAGAACCTGCAAAACCGGGTGACCCGACAGGATCTGCCAAATTACCCCTAACCTGATCTCGATAATCCTCATCGAAAGGCATATATAAAATTTCACCATCAAATGTTGGAGTATATGGTGGTTCTTTACTGAAATTAACTTCCTTAGTTGTAGATACACCATTAAAATCTGTAGAGGTTACAGTTAGGGTGTGCTCTCCAAGAACCAAACCGTCGTAGGTGTATGTTTCCAAAACATGACGAGGATTTGCAAAATCACTTAGGATTGCAATCTGAGAGCCATCTAAAGATATGGATATTTCGCTAACTACATTATCATCATCAACCTGTATTTCTATATCTATTGATGCAGGCTCATCATAAACTTTTATGGCAGTCCCTTCCAGAGGATAGTTAATTTTTACCACAGAAGGATCTAATTGAAAATCTCCGAATGGAGGCCTATCCATATTTTGGCAGCTTGTAAAGACCAAGGCAGCGATAACTGCATAAGCCATTTTTTTAATTAAATGAATTTGTTTTTTCATAACTAAAATATTATTATTAATAGTTTGGATTTTGCACCAATACGCCTTGCGATTGGTCGATGGCCGTTTGCGGGATTGGATACCACTCATGTTTAGGTAGAAAACCCAATGGTCCTAAAATAGTTGGTCCATCACCCCATCGCACTACATCGTAAAATCGCTCACCCTCCATAGCCAATTCTATCCTTCTTTCGTGTTTGATTGCTGTCATTGTTGCTGTTACATCCGGAAGTACTGCTGCTCCACCTCGTGCTCGTGCTCTTACTTGGTTGAGATAGTTTGTTGCAATCACCGTATTTCCTGTTTTAAAGGCTGCTTCGGCTGCCATTAGAAGCACATCGGCATATCTAAGAATTTTGATGTTTTCCCATTGATTGGCATTCACGCTAAATCTTGCTCTAACAGCGGCTTCAGTATATGCTTTTTTGTTCCAATATAATTGATCCAATGGCGGAGCTCCCGGTAAGACCCCACTACCATAACCGCCATCATCTTCGCCTGATATTAAAACAGTATCATTTATTCTGGGGTCATCTGGTTCATAAGCATCCACTAAATTTTGTGTGGGCACATTAAAGCCCCAACCTAAGTTCCAAGCACCGGTACCTCTTACACCTTGCGATTCATAATAATTATTGGCAAATGTTTGATTGGATTCTGTAACCAATTGCTGAATTTCGAAGATGGATTCAACGGAATTGTTTCCTTCAATAGAGAATAATGTTCTGTAGGAAGTTTCCAAGGTGTAAACCCCGGAATTGATGACTTCTTCACTTTTTGTCAAGGAAGCCGCATAATTTTCCTGATACAAATATAGCTTGGCCAATAAACCATCGGCAAACCCTTTGGTTGCCCTTCCCACATAATTGGATGTCCAGGTTGCAGGCAAATTTTCGCTAGCAAACTTTAAATCGGCCTCAATAAAAGCATCTACCTCGGCCACGGAAGATTTTGGAACATTTCCATCGGTTACATCGACAATTTTTACATCGACAATAGGGATTTCACCATAATCCCTTCTTAAATCAAAATATAGAAAGGCCCTGATCATTCTGGCTTCTGCCAAATTTACCATGGTTCCACTATCGGTCAGACCAGAAACTTCGATGGCATCGATCAAATCATTACAGGCATTGATGACTTTGTAATGCTCGTTCCAATTGTCATTGTTAATGAAAATGGTAATGGAATAGCCAAAATCATTAAAATCGGCTCCGGCCTGTGCCTGATCTTGTGGACTGCTTCCTTTTGCAGCATCATCCGATCGGATGCTTTGAAACCAATATCTTGTCCAATTGGAAACGCCAGAATTTCTAAGTTGTCCATACAATCCAAAGGCATCTGCTTCAAAACCACCTGTGGTAAGGTCTCCTACCGTCGCAACCCCCAATGGTTTTGTGTCCAATAAATCACTACACGAAGTAATGGATGATAACATAAGCAATGCACTTAATGCATACTTAATGAAGGCTATTTCTTTTTTCATATTATTATAAGTTTTAAATTTTACTAAAAGGTTACACTAAAGCCTAAACTTGTTATTACAGGTAAAGGATATCCGCCATTATCAATACTAAACTCAATTGGAGTGCCACCTGCTTCGGGGGTAAATCCGGAATTATGTTTCCAGGTATATAAATTTTGGGCATTGAGATATAATCTCGCATTTTGAAATTCCATGCCTCTAACATTAAAAGGTTTAAAATTGTACGCCAATTGGACATTACGAATCCTCACATAACTGCCATCTTCTATATTGTAAGTGGAATTTTGCTTGTTATAACCAGAAGCTTCAGTCAACCTTGGTTCCCAGTTTGAGGTGCCTCCGCCTATCCATCGGTCTGCTCTTGCAGCTCTGTAATTAAATTGGGCAAAGGTGCTTCCATTGCCCCAATTTCTCCATACCTCATTTCCATAAACGCCTTGTATATCGATATCCAAAGAAAAGTTTTTATAAGCGAGATTTGTACTGATCCCGTAGGTGAAATCAGGAGTAGGGTTTCCAATTATGGTTCTGTCATCTTCATTTATCACACCATCACCGTTCACGTCCCTGTATTTAAAATCCCCGGGGCCATAAGCACCTAAAGTACTAGGTGGAGAATTTTGAATGTCTATGTTCGATTGATACAACCCTTCGACTTCATAACCATAAAACGAACCTATTGGATCACCTGCACGTGTACGCGTTGGACCGGCAAAAATCTCAAAACCAGGCTCGACCACAGAGTTTACGGTATTTGTTACCGTTGCCAAGTTTGCACTGATTGAATATTGAAAGTCTGAACCGATTTTATCGTTCCATGACGTTGTAAATTCAAAACCCTTATTTTCGATTTCCCCGGCATTTGTGTAAAACCTATCACTTCCTTTTTCTACAAATACCAATAAATCTTTCGTCAATTTATTATAATAAACACTTTCAAATTTTAATCTATTATCAAACGTGGCCAATTCAAAACCTGCTTCATAAGACGTAACGGTTTCCCATTTTAGATCATCAGAATTTCTATATGCCAAGACATAGGCAGGAATCACATCTTGTGGATTGCCCAATACGGCGGAAGCCCCTAATTGATAATTGGGCAGGTAAGGATAATTTACAGCGTTATATTGGTTCCCCAATTCTCCATAAGACCCTTTGATCTTTAAATAATTTATGGCACTGTTCTCCATGAATTTTTCTTTGCTCAATTCCCAGGCGGCTCCAACGGACCAAAAGTTTTGATCTCTCGTAGCTTTTGGCAATTCTGAAGAAGAATCCCTTCTAAAGGACCCGTTCAGGATATATTTACCCTGATAATTATATAATACACGGAATAAAGCGGAGGTCGTTGCCCGATCCCATTGTGCTGAATTTGAAATTCTTGTATCTTGATCGCCAAAAGGGAACACATTTAAATACCACCATCTTGGATCATTCGGAATGGGATCCCCACCGGCCAATTGCCGTACTGAACCATTGATGTTTTCCAAATATTCCTGAAAAGTGGTATAACCCAATAGGGCTGTAACGGAATGATCACCAAACTCTTTAGCATAGGTTAACAAGTAGTCTTGTTGAAACTCTTGTTTGGTATTGTTGTATTGTGATACACTGGTTAATATTTGCCCAGAATAATTGGCAATCTCATCGCTCTCTGCCACATATACGGGTGTAAGAGGTGAATAACTTCTTCCTTTTGCAATTCCATAATTCCCCAAATAGGCTATCCTAAAGGTAAAATCCTTTAAAAATTTTAACTCCGCAAAAACATTGCCAACAAATCGGTATGAATCATCAATCCTAGAATTTGCCCGTTTGTTCATAACCAACAATGGATTTCCTATTTGGGCGGCGCCAATGGCTATGGGCAATTGGTTATAAACACCATCGGTATTAAAAGGGCTTACAATGGGTGTCGCATTGAGCGCTGCCCCAAAATTATAAAGATTGGTGGCGTCATCATCGGGATTCCTAGGCAAATCTGATTTTACACCACTTATGCCGATACCTACCTTAAAGTTTTCGGAAATGTTGACTTCATCATTGATGTTGACGGTTACTCTTTGCAGTTCTTCATTCCGTATAATCCCTTCTTCTTTTAAATACCCTAAGCCAATACTTAATTTATTGGTTTCACTGCCACTTTGAATGCTTAAATTGGCGTTTTGAACAATGGCGCCATTATTTTTTATCTGGTCAATCCAATCGGTATTCCCATTAAATAAATTATATGAGGCGTATGGAGGTTGGCCGTCGTTGACCAAACGTTCGTCCAGTAACGTTTTGAATAAATTGGCATCGGCCAAATCAGGCTTGCCAGTAATATATTTTACACCGGTTGAGCTTGAAAACGTGACATTCAATCTTCCTTCTTTCGCCTTTTTGGTTGTAACAAGTATAACCCCATTGGCACCTCTTACCCCAAATATGGCCAGGGAAGATGGATCTTTCAACAGCTCAATGGACTCAATGTCGTTTGCATTGATATAGCTGATGTCTGTAGTGAAAATACCATCCACCACATATAAGGGCTTGGTCTGGTTTCTACTAACAGTGCCCCTAATACGGATATCAGGCTCTTGCCCTGGCTGCCCTGAATTGACTATTGACAAACCCGCGACCTTACCCTGTAAAGAAGCTACTGGATTTACATTGGGTTTGTCTGCAACTATGTCTCCTTCAATCTTAACAATTGACCCGGCCAAGTCCCTTTTTTTGGCTGTACCGTACCCTACAACAACCACCTCATCCAGCGCAGCAATATCAGGATTCAGCGTTACATTAACTGTTGTTTGATTTTGGATTAAGATTAGTACAGTTTTAAAACCTAAAGAGCTGAACTCCAAAGATTCACCACTGTTTACGTTTATGGAATAATTACCATCAAAATCGCTACTAACTCCTCTGCTTGTTCCTTTTACTATGACATTTACACCAGGAACTGGCATATTATCTTCAGAACTGGTAATTACGCCCGAAATGGTTAGATTTTGAGAAAAGCCACTTACTGAAAATAGAAAAAACAACAGTAAAATAATTTTTGCTTTCATTTAGTTTTAGTTTAAAATTTAGTTAAGCACAAGGTAAGTCCTAATTTTGGTTTCGAAGTTATAAGTGATTACACTTTAAATACGCCACCAAGGATTAAATGACTAAAATCCCTCTAAATGAAGTGTGTTAATTAAATCTTAAAGTGAGTAAAATCTATCATTAAAACGTTATATGACGTAGTGATGACGTAATATTTTTTATAAAAAACGTAGTTTTTGGAGCGGTTATTCGAGGTTTATCAAATAATCGGACAAAGATATTTCATTTTCTAAATCCAGTTTCTTTTTTAATCTATATCTATGGGTTTCTAAACCTCTTATGGACACATTCAATAAGGGTGCAATTTCCTTATTGGATAAATTCATTTTGATGTAGGCACAAATCTTTAAATCTTTTGGTGTTAAGTTGTCGTGTTTAGCCTTAAGACTCTTAAAAAAATCTTCATGTACTTGGTTGAAATTATACTCAAAAACCTTCCATTCATCCTTATGTGCAATAGAACTATCCACTTTTTTTAAAATCTTTTTAAAAGCATATTGATTATCAAAACTATCTTTGTTTAGAGCTAGTTCATGTTTAATATCCTGTAAGGTTTCATTTTTTTTAACTAGGGCCAAAGCCGTATTAGCTAATTGTTTACTTTTTAATTTAACTTCATTTTTAAGAGATTCATTTTTTAAATGAACGATTCTCTTTTCATTTTCTAAATTTTTCTCTCTTACAATTTCTTGTTGTTCTTTTACATATTTAATCTTCATTAATCGTTGCCCTCTTTTAGTTTTTCGCTTATTAAAAAAATAGAAGGTTCCCAGTGTAAGCACTATAAGAATAAGATATAAGACAATACCAACGGTATCTTTATACCAAGGAGGTAAAACATGTATTTGTATTTTAGTTGGTTTGGAAAATTTTCCTATATAATTGCTGGTTCTAAACAGTATGGTATAGGTGCCATCTTTCATGTTCGACAGTTCTAATAGATTTTTATCTATCTTTTTCCATTTTGTAGAGTCTAATTCTAAAATTGAATATTCAAAATAATGATTACTTGATTTAGGCGAGGTAACAGAAATACTGCAGCTACTGTTCAAATTAACTTCTATGGTTTTATTTGGTTGTAGGTCAATCAACTTTTTGTCAATTTCAATGTACTCAATGATGGGTTCTTCTAAGATTAATTTCGAATTGGATCTAATATCTATGAGCATAAATCCGTTATTTAAATTTAGTGCAAATGTTGAATCGCTAATTTTAGAAATATTTTCATTGCCAACAATTAGGCGATTTTCAAAATAGTTGTTTGAAAGTGATAATTCCTTGGTGTTATTTAATAACGATTTAAAATTGATAGCATCGTTGGTGTTTTTTAAAACGAGCTGATTAACGTCATCTTCAGAGATTATATAGGAGCTTTTTCCAAACTTTTCATTTAAAAGATTATATGGGACTATTGTGTCTAATATGGGTTCGTATTTTAACCAGCCATCATTGGTTTTAAAGCATATATCATTTTTAATTTTATAAACCCTAATATTGAATTCAGAAAAAACACCTTTAGAATTGTAATTTTCTACACTTGTAATGGTATCATAGTTGTTATCAAATTTAATTTTGTATAGGCCTTTATATGCATGAGCTGCCCATGCCGCATGTTGATCTTCAAACACTAGAAATCGAATGGGTATGGTGGTTTCTCCCAAATGCTTGGTTTCCCATTGATTATTTTCTTTTTTAAACCGTACAAGTCCTGTATAGGTGCCTTGAATATAGATGTTGTTTTGTTCGGGTACTTTTTTTATAGTCCACCCACCTGTAACAGATGATATTGGTTTTAGCTTATAATCTTTTACCAAAAAGGTGCCTTCATTGTGTCCACAAAATAGCTCTCCATCAATTTCCTTTAAATTCCATACTTGGCCTTGGGACCCTTTTATAAACTGTAATTTATTTTCTTTATCTAGATAAAACAATCCAGTATTACTACCTAAATAAACGACATCTTTAAACTTGATGACATCATATACCGCACCTAATCTTCCAGAAACGTCGTTAAAGAAATAATTACGACTATTTAAATCAACCATTGCTATTCCATTGTCTAAGCCCAACCATAGCTTATTCTCCTGATCTAAATACTGATTTAAAATCGTGTTGTTTATTAAGCCATTCTCCTTATTAACATGAAATAATACTTTTCCTTTACTATTAGTAAAATAAATGCCGTCTTTAATAGTGCCAAATGCCATGTTGCCATTATCCAATAAAGAAAAACCATTAAGTAAATGTTGTTTAATTAAATCATTAACTTCAAAATCGACGGGTTTAAGTGTGTTGTTTTCATAAATAAAACATCCTTTTAAAGAGGTCATTAAAAGCAATTTGCCATTATAATTGATAATGAATAAAACTTTAGTGCTCTCTAAGGTTTTATTCATTATTTTTAAAACCAATGTGTCGTTTTGTAACTCAAAGATTCCATTTTTAAGTGTTGCTACATATAATTTTTCATTAACGACACTACATGAAATGACGACAGATTTTGGCTCTATTTTTTTAATTTCACCACTAAATTTATAAATGTAAATATTTAAAAAAGACCTAAAAACAATACCGTCTTTAAACGGTACAATTTGCCAAATTTCTTCATTAGGTGAAATCTCTTTTTTTATTGAATCGCTTAAGGAATTATAAACCAATGTTCCTTTTGCATTTTTTTTCCAATAACCAAATTCTTCATAAGAACCTGTGTATATTGAATCCTTTAAGGCTAAAACTGAGCGTATTGTAGTTTTGTTTGGGAGCTCAAAAAAATCCCATTTTAAACCATCATATTCTAATAATCCGTTATTATTAGCTACATATAACAAACCATTCTCAGATCTTGAAACACCCCAGTTTTGGTTTCCTGCATTATATTCTGATAAGGAAAAATTTTGGAAATAGGGTGTATATTGAGCAGATAAAAAGCCGAATGTTAAAGCGAATATTAAAAATATAATATGTTTGATTTTCATAACAATTCAAATATATTGAATTTAAAAACACTATATTAATAAAACTTTTTTGAATGTCCGTAATTTGTCATAAGTCTGAAAATATAATGATTCTGTCATTCCGACAAAGGAGGAGCCGCATTGGTTTTCAATGGATTCCTCATTTCGTTTCACTCCATTCTGAATGACAAAAATGGCATTATGAATGAATACGGACATTCAAAAACTTTTATCGTTCGAATCTACATTGTATACTAAATCAGCTTTAACTTGAAATTCTTCTAACGCAATAGCCGGCTTTCTAAGTGCTTCAATGACCTTGCCTACAAATTGGATATCCTGTTTGCTTTCCAGTGTTACAAGATTTATGATGGTATTAATTTTCTAAAAAGCATCAATTATTGCAATGATTTCAATCAATATATCGACATGATTTTTATCATTTGAATTATCATTCTAATCTTATAAATTTAATCGAAGGATAATAAAATTATGCTAAAATTCAATCCTATCTTAGTACACGTCAACGATTTTTTGAAAGAAATTGGTGAGTTGTCTTATTTTACCGCCAGATTTTTTAAAGAAGCGTTTCGTCGTCCTTTTGAATTAAAGGAGTTGTTGCGACAGTGTCATAATATGGGGAATAGGTCGCTGTTTTTGGTGGGCATAACAGGTTTTATAATTGGTTTGGTATTAACCTTACAAACACGGCCAACATTGATGGAATTTGGCGCTGTGTCTTGGATGCCTTCTATGGTTGGAATATCGATTGTTAGAGAAATAGGACCAATGATTACGGCCTTGGTTTGTGCCGGAAAAATTGGTTCTGGTATTGGTGCCGAACTTGGTTCTATGAGAGTTACAGAACAAATTGATGCTATGGAGGTTTCTGGCACAAACCCGTTTAAATATCTGGTGGTTACTCGCGTTATGGCAACAACTTTAATGATTCCCTTGTTGGTGATTTTTGGTGACACCATCGCTTTATATGGCTCTTATTTGGTAGAAAACATTAAAGGCGATGTGTCCTTTCAGCTCTATTTTAACCAAGTTTTCAACACCTTGGCGTTTGGTGATATTATTCCCGCCACAGTAAAAACATTCTTTTTTGGATTAGCCATAGGGCTTGTGGGATGCTTTAAAGGGTATTACTGCAATAAAGGAACTGCTGGTGTTGGTAAAGCAGCAAACTCTGCCGTTGTATTTGCCTCCTTACTATTATTTATAATTGACTTTATTGCAGTATTTGCTGCCGATATTTTTTATGAATTATGAAAGAGCAACAGACCATATTGACAAAAGATAAAAACCAAGAAATGCGCGAAGTTGTTTTACAACTGCATGATTTGAACAAAAGTTTTGACGACAACCACGTTCTTAAGCACTTTAATATGAAGTTGTACAAGGGAGAGAATTTGGTTATTATGGGAAAATCGGGTTCAGGTAAATCTGTAATGATTAAGTGTCTTGTGGGTTTAATGGAAGCAGATAGTGGAAAAATATCGGTGATGCACAAGGATATTACCAGTTTAAATCAGGAATCGTTAGATGTATTAAGGGCAGACATTGGGTTTTTGTTTCAAGGAAGTGCTTTATATGATTCCATGACCGTTCGGGAGAATCTTGAATTTCCATTGCGACGCCATACTAAAAGATTCGAAAAAAGTGTTGATAGAGAAAAATTGGTCATTGAAGCTTTAGGAAATGTTGGACTGTACCATACTGTAGATTTAATGCCGGCAGAATTATCTGGTGGGATGCAAAGAAGAATTGCTTTAGCAAGAACCCTGATTCTACAGCCCAGAATCATTTTGTATGATGAGCCAACAAGCGGATTGGATCCAATAACAGCCAAAGAGATTATTATATTAATGCAGGACATACAGAAAAAATACAATACATCGTCTCTCATAATTACTCATGACGTGGATTGTGCCAGAGTTATTTCCGATAGGATGATTTTATTAATAGATGGGACCAACTATGCTGAAGGAACTTTTGAAGAGCTTTCAGCTTCAATAGATCCAAAAGTCAGAGCGTTTTTTAAACAATAAAGAGAAGAAAATGAAAAATACGAGCTCACAAAAAATAAGGTTAGGTTTATTTGTTGTTATAAGCACTTTTTTGTTTGTGCTGGCAATCTATCTTATTGGGCAAAAGCAAAATATGTTCAAAAAAACATTCACTATCAGTGCTTATTTTCAAAATGTGAACGGTTTGCAAAAAGGTAATAATGTGAGGTATTCTGGAATTAACATTGGAACGGTAAAGGACATTGACATGGTTAACGATTCAACAATAAAAGTAGATATGACCATTGAAGAAAAAATAATCACACATATTAAAAAGAATGCCGTTGCAACCATAGGTTCAGATGGATTGGTAGGAAATATGATAGTTAACATTCTTCCAGGTAAAGGTCATGATGCAACAATTGGTAATGGGGATATTATAGCATCATATAGTAAAATTGGTGCTGATGATATTTTAAGTACGTTGAGTGTAAGTTCAGAGAATGCCGCTATTCTTACGTCAGATTTACTCAAAATCACAAGAGCCATGATAGAAGGCAAAGGTACTTTAGCTGTATTATTAAATGATACCATTATGGCAAAAGACTTAAGGCATTCGGTTACAAGTTTAAAAATGGCAAGTCATGATGCCTCAAACACCATAGGTGAAATTCATCGCATCATATCATCATTAAAAACAAATGATGATACCGTTTTAGGATTGCTTATGAACGATTCTATTTCTGGTGGGAAAATTAAATCGGTTGTTAATAATCTTGAAACATCAAGTTTAGAGATTGAAAATATGTTGTCAACTATTAATAACGTAGTTAATGACTTAAATTCAAGTCAAGGTGCTTTTAACTATATTGTTAAAGATACAACATTGGTAAACAATTTAAAATCTACGCTTAAAAACATCAATGAAGGCACCGATAAGTTTAACCAAAACATGGAGGCATTAAAACACAATTTCTTAACTCGAGGGTATTTTAGAAAATTGGAACGCAAGGAAAAAAAAGAAAACAAAAATTAAAATTAAACGTGTGTTGCATATGTAACATAGGTCTCGTTTTTAAAATTTCAATGACCTAAAACACCTAAGCGTATTCAGGATAATAATCTACAATAAGGTGGTTTTCTACCTTAGTAAACCAGGTGAAAAAGCGAGACTTTACGAGCTTCTTCCTTTTCGATAAGAGAGTGTGCAGTTCCAGTTAATTTAACCGTATGACCAATCTACTTCAACCCGAATATTTTTGGCTTCAAGTGCGGTCGACCGTTTTAAAGCTGTTGCAATTCTGCTTTGTGCTTCAAAAGGAACTAATGCTTTTATTTGTAAAATCATATCTTTTTGTCATACTGAGCATTCTAAGTGTTTATTTAGAAGGTCTTAGAATGCTATTAGATTAGCCTTTTTAAATTTACACTTATTAATCAGATTAAA
>TARA_R110002167_G_scaffold45083_1_pt1 | contig 36839 bp, 64 predicted proteins | sample TARA_R110002167 | Tara Oceans TARA_R110002167 (sample SAMEA4398238) | marine metagenome | biome: Polar Biome; feature: [MES] marine water layer (ENVO:01000295) within the mesopelagic zone...; material: water (ENVO:00002006), including particulate matter (ENVO:01000060) such as......
CTAACAAAGTTAAAGGATAATTAAAACCCGACTATACTGATAATATGAAAGTAACATTAGGAGAGGAAACATATGAGTTGGATGTTGAACAAGCTAAGAAGCTTGGTATGCTTAAACCACTCCATGTAGTTAAAGATGGTTCTATTGTAACAGGAGATATATTTAAAAACTCTAATTCTAACATCCTCGTCTTGGTTAAATGTCTATGGACTAGCGGTGTGCATGATAGAAAAGCAAAGGCTTGGCAATTTCTAGGTCTATGGGGGAAGCTAAGTCCATATAGTGATGCTCAGTTTAAACAACTTTGGTCATATGAGGACGCTGTTAAGTATCTTGAAGAGGAACGTTATATGTTCCATAAGAACATTGACCTTTTTGGCTAATTAAATAAGTATTTTATAAGTGCTTGATTTTCAAGCGACTATAGCTCAAGGGTAGAGCAAACGACTCATAATCGTTAGGTTCATGGTTCGAATCCATGTGGTCGCACTTACCATCAAGAAGTCATAATTAAACCCCAAATATATTAAAAATATGAAGAAACCATTCGCAGTCGCGTATAAAACTAAACAAGAAGCAATTACTATTATGTCAGTCCTATGGGGACATGGTATTAAGATTCCCGGTAATGCAACACCTACAGAATATGCGGTTGATGCAACCGAGTATAATTATATCATTGTAAGGTCTGGAAGACTAGACCTTACCCCTAATGGTGGTTATGGTATATTATATAGCTCAAATGAAATTCCTAAAATTGTAGAACATATTACGAAGACTACTTATAGTATGAATCTCACTGATCAATATGAGGCAATGGTTACTGATGCCGGTATCGAAGTAGGTTGTCAAACAATTACCTTTGATAAATTTGAAGAGTTATCAAATCTTGTGAAGAATTTCAAAGGTCGTGATTAAAACCCGACTATACTAAGGGCATGGAAGGATTCAATATAATAGCAGGAGAGGGAGAGATTAAAAGGTTTGATAAACAAATCCGAGAAGCTCTTAAAGTTATATATAACTCTAATTATGTTTCAGGTAGTGGTTGCCTTAATTGTTCTATAAGGGATAATATCGAAGACCTTGGATTTATTTCTACACATTCTTCCGGTTGGGCATTCCTTGGAGCTAGGCAAGTTATAAAAATTGCTTACTTTTGTAGTAATGAATTTCCCCTGTTAAAGTATAGGGTTCCAACTGTTGTTCTTTCTAAGGTAAAGAAAAAACGGATTAAGTTTTCAGATAGTTATCATATTGTTATTCAACCAAGGATAAAACCAATAGGTCTTGGATTTACTTATAAAACCTTCAAGGATAAAGTTCCATTGGGTTCTGATATCCATAGAGGTAACATTGGTATATATAGAGGTAAGACTGTATTGTTCGATTGGTAACTAATTAAAACCCAACTATAATGATAACATGTCAGCGCACTCAACATTAGAATACACTAGGGAAAATGCTTTAGGCTTCATCACAAGAGATGAATTAAGTAAGCTTAAAAATAAGCAGTTGGAATATATTATGGATGTTCTCTTGGATGAGAATTTGTATAACTGTGTTATCATAGATGATGATAGGGTAGACGAAGATGAACCTATGGTCACTATGACATATAGGGAAATCTTTAGAAGAACTGATGATCGCCGTAGTGGAGAATCAATCCTTAATATTATGGGAGTTAATCCTTACTATCTAAATGAAGGGGGTGATCCTACTGAGGTTAAAGATCTTACTTGGAGTCAAGTAGCTGATATAATGGTTAGGAATGAGTTTGAGAATAGAATGTTTCACTAATTAAAACCCGACTATACTAAGGACATGAAAGAGCGCATCCTTACTAAGATCGAAGAAAGTCTCCTTAAAGCTGATAAGTTTTATGGTAAGACATTTTCCAGACCTAAGAACATTATCTTTAAGCGGTCTGGAACCTGCGGAGGTCATAGTTGTTATGGTAGGTCAGAACTTATGTTTCAACTAGACTTCGCAGAGGCTAATGATGATTATATAGAACATATTGTCCCTCATGAAGTAGCTCATTGGGTTGATACCGAGTTACATGGTAATCAATACACCGATGCAACTTGGTCTAGGAAGAAAGGTAGATGGGTTAAGCGAAGGATTAGTCATGGTAATACTTGGAAAGTAATTATGGTAAGAGTTATGGGAATCCCTGCAACTACTACTCATGACTATAACCTTGGAGACACTAAGGTTAAGAAGCAAGAAAGGTTTGATTATTCTTGTGAATGTGGTCAGGTGTATATGCTTTCCAAGACTAGACATAACTGGATCGTTAAAGGTAAGAAGAGTTACTCATGCACTAAATGTGGGAGGGGTATAACTCTCAATGTTAAGACAAACGAACAACAGATTAAAGAACTTCAACAACAACTCGCACAACTAGAACAAAAATATGCAACAAGAACTACAAGATAAAGTATATAACTGGGTAGCTGATACAGCTGAAACTATCGGAGATTGGACATCTAAAGAAGTTCCCCTATTCATTACAGAGTTCCTAACATGGCGTTTCTGGGAAAGTATGATTGGTATTATCCAATATGGGGGAGGATTTATCTGTGTATCTATTATGTCATTTCTTTACTATAAGTTTTGCCATAAAGCTATGATGAAACATGGTAATGATATCGATGATGATGGGGAACTTAAAGTAATAGCAACGGTTGTAACTTCTATTATAGCAATTGTAACAGTTTTCATCATTTTCGCCAATTTCCCTACAGAGAATATCAAGACATGTATTCAAATCAAATTAGCTCCTAAAGTCTATCTGGTAGAGGAAGCTATTAAACTTACTAAGTAATGAACATTCTTAATACCTATACACAATGGATTGATAAGCAAGGGGAGATTCATGACTATGATATTGATTGGCTTATTAAAATCGGAACTCCAGTAGATGAACATGGTGATGATATGCTACTCTATTCTAAAGATCTTATCGTCCAAGAGAAAGCAACACGTTAATTAAAACCCTAGTAAACTTAGGACATATGAAACCTCCAAAGTATTCAATTAAGCTTAACCACGGAACTAGTTACTCTTATCTATCAGTTGGTGATAGGTCTGAGTGGTGTAGATCACAAGCATATAACCATCTTAAAGATCTTAAGAGTATGCCGCAATGGAAAGGTGTTACAGCCGAACTAGAACCTAATTAAATGGATACACCTAAACATATCTTAGATCTCTTAGAAGATGGTCTTAACTTGGATGGACATCACTGGAAGTATCTAGGTAAAGGAGTTACTTCTACTACTAAAAATGGTATCTATGCAACTTACCAACCTACTACAACAGCATATTTTTCCAGAGTGGAAATTCCTGCTCATATGTATTACTTCATCATACCTCGTAATGGTGAACAAGGAAATCCCAATATGGAATATGTCCAATTAGTTCCAAACTCATAATTAAAACCCGAATATACTGATAATATGAAAGCATATAAAGCTACTACCAACTATAAATGTAGAGATCAAGAATATAAAGTAGGTAAGACCTATTCATCTGATAGGATGAAGATTTGTCGTTATGGTATCCACTATTGTTATGAGTTGAAAGATACTTTTACTTACTATCCTTATAGTAAAGATCTAGTAATGTTAGAGATTGAGGTTCTAGGTTCTATTGAATCTCATACTAATAAATCTGTTACTGATAAGATGAAAGTTCTTAGAGTAGTCCCTAAAGATGAGTGGAATGTTACTGGATTTGAGTTTGACGAGAGAGGTAATAGGATTTCCAAGACATTTCCTGATGGTGATAAACAACTCTATGAATATAACGAGAGGAATAAAATGATTTCCTCGACATATCCTAATGGTAATAAGTATCTCAATGAATATGATGAGAGGAATAATAAAATTTCCTCGACATATCCTAATGGTAATAAGTATCTCTTCGAATATGATGAGAGGAATAATAAGATTTCCTTGACATTTCCTGATGGTGATAAACAACTCTATGAATATGATGAGAGGGATAATATGATTTCCGAGACATATCCTGATGGTGATAAGTATCTCTACGAATATGACGAGAGGAATAATAAGATTTCCCAGACATATCCTAATGGTTATAAGTATCTCTTCGAATATGATGAGAGGAATAATAAGATTTCCCAGACATATCCTAATGGTGAAAAACAACTCTATGATGTTGCTACTATTACTGAGAGTTAATCACCTAATTAAAACCCGAATATACTGTGGACATGCATAACAACAACCGAAAGAAACCGACATTTAAAGCCCCACAATCCGCATTGCGTAGTTCATGGGTAGATACTCCATTCACTAAGCCTAAAGCTTGTCAAATTATTAAACGTAGTCTAGGACGTAAAGCTACTCCTATCATTAAGAGTATTGGTGGTCAGATGGCATCCCTTAGTAACAGTAACTCTAATCAATACTAATCATGGTGATAGAGATCCTAACTGGAAATCAGCATTAGAATGTTACATGACACAGGGGATGAATCGTATTAATTAAAACCCCCATAAGATAAAGGTATGAAAGTTAAACCATTAATTAGACTATGGCATTGTTTCTTGGATGAACTTTATCTACATGAACATGAGTGGAAGGTTGTATTAACAGGGGAAGCTAATGTGAACGTTAGACACGAATTTGGAAATTATAATATTACAGGAACTTATGAAATAGAAAGATGTCGTTGTGGTAAACTAAGAACATGGATAACAGAAGAATCCGGATCTTATGAAGGTGAACCATACCTTTCACAAGAAGAAATCTCAGAGGATAATTTAGCACAGATTAAAGCACAATATAACTAATTAAAACCCGAGTAAAATAAAGGTATGAAAATTAAATACGTTATTTACAAGATTAATACTTCGTTTTGTAATGGAGATATGGAAACTAATTGTATATATGTTTGGGATGAGGATACATTAGAATCAGCAGAAAGTTGGTTGGAAACAAGTGGCTTAATATATAGTTGTAATACCTATACGATTCTTAAGACTTACACGAAAGAAGGAGCCTAATTAAAACCCGAGTAAGATAAAGGGGTAAAGCACTTCAAATCACCACTTAATACAGAAGTCACCTTTTACCAGTTATGAAGAACTTAGTCCCAATACTAATGCTAGAACTCTACGAGAGGATAGCTGTAGATACGAAAAAGCAATTCCACTATGATAAGCATACTAATCTGTGGGCATGGACAGCTAAAGGCTTTTATCCAACAGGAGATGACTTTGAGTTTGAATCAAGATATGATGCTTTAGTTAATTCGGTAGAGCCATACACCAATCATAATTAATCGAAACATTTCATATCTTGGTCTTAATTAAAACCCGAGTAGAATGAAGGGGTAACGAGATTCAAATCACCACTTAATACAAAATGACTCCAAGTAAATATCAAAAAGCAATCTATGAATGGGTAGAAAATGGAACAGGTAACGCTATTGTTAAAGCTTGCGCTGGTTCTGGTAAGACTACAACTGCTACCCATTCAGCTACATTCATGAAGGGTAACGTTCTCTTCCTAGCGTTTAATAAGAAAATCTCTATAGAGATTGATAACATCTTAGGTCGTATGGGATTACCTAACTGCCAAGCCAAGACTTTTCACGCGGAAGGTCTTAAGGCTTTTACTTCTAGTAAAGGTAGGGCTAAGGTTGAAGGATCTAAGGTCTACTTCCTCACTAAGAACTATACTGATAAGACTAAGGAACTTGGTGCTTGCACTCCCTTCATTCAGAAGTTGGTAGGACTTGCTAAGAATCAAGCCCTTGGAGTTAAGGGTCAACCTTCTATCGATGATACGGAAGCATGGATGGAGATTGTTAAGCATCACGACATTCCTCTTAACGCTGATGTTTCTATGGATGAAGCAATTGAGATTGCTAAGAAAGTTCTTAACGATTCCAACAGCAACTTTACTTCCTTGGACTTCGATGATATGATCTATCTACCTTTGCTCTTCGATCTCGACTTTAAACAGTATGATTGGCTTATTGTTGATGAAGCGCAAGATGCTAATGTATGCCGTAAGCTTATGCTTAAGAAGATGAACAAGGGTCGTATGATTGCAATCGGTGATGAAAGTCAAGCTATCTATGGCTTTACTGGAGCTGAGAATGATTCAATGAACCTTATCAAGGATATGTTTAATTGCATCGAACTACCGCTTAGTGTTTGTTACCGCTGCGGTAAGAACATCATTGAAGCTGCTAAAGAGTATCTTTCAGATATTGAAGCCTTTGAAGGTAATGGTGATGGTGTTATTCGTGATGAATCTTATGATACCTTCTTGAAAGAGGCATCTAATTACAACCTAGATCTTAAGGATGGTATCCTATGCCGCAACAATGCGCCTCTAGTTGGACTTGCCTTTGGACTTATTAGACAAGGTATTGGTTGCCGCATCGAAGGTAAAGACATTGGTAAGAATCTTATCACTCTATGCAACAAGTGGAAGAAAGTAAATGATCTCACTACCTTCACTGAAAAGCTTGTTACCTTCTTTGATAAAGAGTTTGAAAAGGCTAACCGTGCTAAGATGCAACTCCTTGAGGATAAGTTAGATACAATGATTATCCTCATTGAACGTTGCCAAAGCCTTGGTAAGGATGACGTTGGAAGTCTTAAGAGTCTCATTGAAAACATGTTCTCTGATTCTACTGATAAGAATATCCCTAACGTGGTAGTTCTTTCCACCATCCATAAGTCTAAGGGTTTAGAGTTTGATCGTTGCTTCATCTTAGGTGCTGACCAATTCCAACCTTCTAAGTATGCTACTATGGATTGGATGAAACTCCAAGAGCGTAACCTTAGCTACGTAGCAATTACAAGGGCTAAGTATGAGATGGTGAACATCTTCGATGTCCCTGCTCGTAAAGGTAATGAAGAGGAAGGCTAATATAATAAGAGTTGGTAGTTCAATCCTACCAACTCAACAAACTCAACAAACTAATACTATGACAACTATTAAAATTAAAACAACATCACTGGTTCAACATAAACTTATTATCAATATGCTAGGGCTATATGGCTTTAAAATATATGATAGGAGTTCAATCGAATCATACTCAGAAAGAGCTTATGATATATGGCCAACTTTTGAAGTAGATCTAAAGACTAAGGATATTAGGGGTGTATTTATTCGTCCCAGAGATAATAATGTTTTTCTATGGACTACAGAGGCTAGTAAGATCATGGAACTCATTCAACTCATTCAAGATAAGGAACCGCAAAAACCATATAAAGTAACTCTATACCAAGAAGTATACACCGATGTTATTATCAATGCTGATTCGGTAGCACATGCAGAAGAACTAGCAATGGATGGAAGTTATGGGGCTGATGATGTTGATAACATAACATCTAAGGAGTCTGTTATCATTGAAGTAGTGGAGCTAGGGTGAACTACATTTATGCCAAGATATACTTATACATTCACTAAGGACTATGCTGGAGTTAATATGAAATCTAAAAGGTTTTTTAACTCCCCTATTGAATACACTGAAGATGATACTGATAAGATTGCCCTCCGTGTCTTTAAGAAGCATGGTAAGAAGGTAACACTTGATAGTTGGGAAAAGATCGATTAATAATAATAATAAAGAATAATAATATGAGTTATATAGATAGAGTAGTAGTCATTGGAACAAAAAACTTCGATGAACATTCAGCAGTAGTTGGAATCTTAGATAAGTATGGGTATTCCCCATTTAACGATATATCAATGAAGGAGTATTCAAACGTATTACAATTTCAAGAATGGCCTTACATTTCTGTAAACCTAGATAAGAAAACCATTGGAGGATCGGGAGGATTTAAAAATAATGTTGGTTATTGGTGGAATACCCAAGCTTCTAATATCATTAGAGAACTTGATAGAGGGGGAAATAGTAGGACATGTAATATTGGAGGAGCTAATGTAGAAGTTACTAGGAGTAAAGTTTACTTTATGGGTAAGACTATCACTTATGGGGAAATTCAAAGTCTACGTAAAACGATGGAAGACCTTAAAGTTCGATAATCAAACGCTCTCGCAGCATATAACCGCTTTAAATTAATAAAGCTAACTCTCTCTCCCGATAAAGAATGAAAGGGGTTAGAAGCCCCCTTGTGGCTCAAAAGAATGGCATTTCTGGAGAGGGAATAGGAGGAGGAAATTGAGGGAAGATAGAGATATAGTAGGGAAAGGATAGAGATTATGAGTATTGATACAAAAGAACTAATTATAGATGATATAAAAGAAGCTGCTAGTAAGTTAGAGCTAACAATCTTCGATCATCGTGTAAAAGTATTGAGAGATACTATTGTTAAAGAGAAGAAAGCTTCTGAGATTAGAATAGGAGATAAGTTTGCATATACGAATATGCATACACATCATACCTTTATGGTTGTAGAAGTTATCTCTGATGGTAACACTATGTATTCAGCAGTTATCATCGAAACTAAGTATAGATCACAATTAGGTAAGATGTGGTCATTTCCAGTTAATAATGTCAATGATGTATTCAATAGGCATATGGTTGAAAACCGGTTAAGGAAACTCTAAGGTATTAAAACCCCGTTAAAGTTGTGACGTGAAGGCTGTAGTTGACATCAACCAATCGATAGTATATATGGGAACTCATACAGAATGTATCTTATACATGTCTTACCATGATAATTGGGATGATCTTATGCATCTAACTCCTACTGGAGCTATTGGTAGATATGCTTCATGGAAACTCTAACAACATACAAACAATGAATACAACAACATACAAAACATTATGACCACAAATAAAAATACACTTACCCAAAAACTTTACAATATGTTCAATGCCCGTAGTCATAAGGATCTACTCGATGATAGTAGATCCCTAATTGAAAGCGTTAACAAAATTGTAGAAGAATGTAAAGCTATCGAAGATGCTAAAGTTAAGGTAGGAGATATCTATAGAATTAAAGCAGTTGGTTGTAATAGAGGAACTTACAAGTTGGTAGTAACTTCTATCTTAGGAGCATCCCTCGGAAAACCAGATAGTTATCAACTAACTATCCTTGAGTTTGATACTAACCCTACCGTAGTTGGAACTGCTTGGACATGGCCATCTAAAGACATTAATGACATCTTCGGAAACACTAGAGTAGAATACTTTAAAAAGGTAACCCCTTAAGACATAAGGGATTCAAGTTATATTTCCCTAGAGAGACATTCAAGTAATTAAAACCCCGTTAAAGTTGTAGCATGGATACGAACGAAGTTAATACTCCTAAACTTGGAGATGTATATATGTATGAATCCTCTGAATATACATACAAGCTAATGGTAACTTGTGCATTAGAAACCCTAACGGGTAAGTTACAGTATCTTCTAACTATCGTAGAAAGGGTTAAATGTCCATCAGCAGATAATGGTATCTATGTGCGACATCCCTTTGAGGTTGGAATGCCTTGGACTACCTTAGTGGAAGATGTTAATGACATCTTCGGAGGAACTGGAGTAGAATCCTTTAAAAAGGTAAACCCTTAAGACATAAGGGATTCAAGTTTTATTTCCCTAGGGACAAACTACAACATGAATACTAACATAACTCCAAGAGAACAAGGCTTCAAAGCTGGTAAGAAGGGTAAGAACATCACCGATAACCCATACATGGATGATACTATTGAATACATGGAATGGCTTAAAGGTATAATGGACTTCAAATCCAACATACCTAGTGGTCTGTAGACCAACTAACATCATTAGTCAGAGAACTATACCTATTACTCGACCTTATAATTATAATAAGTTTGAAGAAATAAGTTAGTCAATCTGACAAAAAGTTCGATCTGATAACTTTATATAACTATAGGAGAACCTATACACTATAGTAGATAATCAGTTCTATCCAATTAATTAAAACCCCGTTAAAGTAATAGCATGACCACGAACAATATCATCACCATCGTCGCCGCCCCAAAAGAAAGTCTTATCCAAGCGGTAAAACGCGCTCTTAACAATGCTGAGTGCAACTCTAAGACAGTTAAACTTGTCTATGGGGGCTTTGAAGCCCTTATCAAAGTTGGAGATTCTTACAAAGCTCATATTCATAGCCTCAAACTTCAAGCATTAGTTGCACAATACAAGGTATTGGAAGCAGAGGAAGCTCTTAAGGGATAACCCCTAAGCAACCATCTTTCCTTTAACTATCGGTGTTAAAAGGAAAGATGGTTATCTTTTCCAACAGATCATTCTTCGTCTTCATACATATAGGTATATGCGTATATCTTTATCTTATGAAGACGAAGAATCCATTTTTACCATGTAATACTTACACGCTTACATGAATGTGATTAAAACCCGCTTATACGCGCGTTCTTTCTAAATATGAAACGGGAAGTAATGTGATTAGAACCCGACTAAAGTTGTAGGGCAATGAAAAATATCAAATCAGAAAAGGCAATGCTACGCGGCTCTGGCCATGATGATAGAATCGTCCTATCCGAAACGAAGGAAGATGAAATTGTGCGGGATATGCAAGGTGATTAAAACCCGGATAAAGTGATGATGCAATGAAAAGCAAATCACCACTAATTCGTTCCCCTATGTCCATAACCATTTCAACGGAAGCGAACATTGACATTATTTACGATCTTGCGATGGAAATCCAAGGTAAGTAAATATCAAACCTAAGTAAATTAGGCTCAAGGTTGTTCCACCTAAAAAGGAACTAAGGTGATTAAAACCCGGATAAAGTAGGGTTGCCAATTACGGCATCTAACAAACAAACAAACAAACAAACATTATGACCACAAAGAAACAGACCCAATTCGTTGCAGCAATTTCCGAATCTTTCAAAGGATTCCTCAAGGAAACAAGCGCAAAGAATGAAGCACCACTCAAAAGCGGTGGCGTCAAAGGTGCAAGCGAAAGGGAGATTGGCGACGCCATTTTTCAATTCATTGAAGATACCCGCATGATCGAGCGTCAATTTGCGACGTTCAACGAAGTCCCCACCGGAGAGATCGATGAAGAAACCGGAGAGCCGATGGTGACAACTGAAAAGGCGCGTGATGAAGATGGCAATCTGATCACGGAATCGGTAGAAGTTGACCTTTTCGCAGAGTATATCTTCGCAGAAACCGCAAAGCGTATGACGCATACGGCAACGCGCACCAACAAGCTCGCCGTGGAAAATGCGACTCAGGCCGAAACAATCGCAGCGATGAAAGCTCAGATTGAAGCATTGCAAGCGGCAGGTGCTACCGTGTAACCCCTTCCAAGGGGCGGGCGGGGTTGAACTCCCTCCCGCCCCGCCCGCCCCTCCTAGAGGCATCCTCGATGAATTGCCAACATGAATAACTCTTAGAAGATAAATACTAAGTGCGATTGCGAGATCACAAAGCCCGAAAGCATATATGCTTTCGGGCTTTTTTTATGTCTATTCATATCTAACAGTTAGATATGTATGTATATATGGATACATATATCAATTGTATATATGTATCCATATATGTATGTATATATGTGTATGCTATGCTTCTGTTAGGAATTGGTATAGGTGTTCAGGCGAACAGCGGCCTCGGCCACCCCCATATAAAATTATTACCCAAATTTTTCAATAATTTTTCAATATTTTTTCAATATTTTCCATATAAGGTGCGCTAAATACAATCATATGATAACATTCGCAAAGTTCTTTTTAATGCTTGAAGCATTCGATACTGTTTCGGATTTTCTATTAAATCCAGAACATAGGGATAAATGGTTCTATGAATTATTGAAAGAGTTTGAAGCTGATGGGGGAAGTGTAATAGGTAGAGGAAGTAAGGGACATGTATACAGTCATCCTAAATGGCCATATGTAATTAAACTTTTCGAAAAGGATGACGAATATTTGAAATTTGTTCGCTATTCGTATATGAATCCCGGTCCAAACTTTCCTAAATTTTACGGTAAGCCCCAAAAGATTGTTCCTTACTATAAGAGAATGGAAGAGAGTGCTACTCAGTATATAACTAGAATTGAAAAACTATATCCCTTGACCTCTGAAGAATTTGATGAATTTGAGAAGTATGAGAATGTCGTATCGAGACATATCCTATATTCGAAAGATCCCTCAATCCTAGTAAATCATTGGGGGGATGATGCGGAAACATACTTTAAAGAGTTGGAGAATGAGGTTAAGGAGATACCCCCTGATATATATCAGCTATTTATATCGAAAAATATGATTGATACTGTCTCAGAGAAGGAACAGTGGGGAGTTCCAGATTGGCATTCCAAGAATGTTATGAAGCGTAAGAATGGGGATCTGGTTCTTATAGATCCTGTATGGGAAGGTCATGTGTTTGATGCCCATAGAGATTACGATCAATCCGTCGCAGATTTAACAGGAGCAGATGGGGGGTATGAAGAAAGAAACCCCTTACAGGGGGGAGAGTCCCCAAAGAAGAAAAGGGTTAAGAAAAAGAAAGTGAAAGTGGCCCCTGTAGAACCCGAAGTATATTCATCGGATGACATACCTTTCTAGGAGATAGGAAGGGGGTATATTAGTAGTTACGTTTTTCATTGGGTGTCTAATATAATATGACCCTATGAAAGGTTTCAATTAGCCTTTCTACTATCTTGGAAATATTCCTTATCCCCTTCGATGATCATTGCAGTAATATATCCCCCTCTATGGAATGATCCAGTATCAATGCATACTTTATAACCCTTATTAGTATGACCCGCCATTTGGGTCGTATGGCCCACTACAACAGTCTTACCTGATTTATGGGGTAAGATGTCATCAAATCTATTCCAGAGGACTGACCACTCACACTGGGCATCGCAATCCTTATCTCCATCTATATAGCCATGACCGAAGATGTGGTTATCTGTCTCATAGCATAGCGTTAGGTTGTCAAAAAATTTCGCGTGTTCGCCTTCGAACATCACCTTTAAGGGTTCTTCCGTTTCATAGGAGGATAGGGTTTGCTGCCCCCCATTCATTAACCAGCCCACCTTACTTCTCCCAGATCTGTCATTATAGTTATCCCTTGCCATCATTTCATGGTTTCCCTCTAGAGTGATGACATTACATTTAGTTTTTAGATCTATAATGAAGTCAATGACTTGCTTACTATATCTACCTCTATCAATGTAATCTCCAAGGAAGATAACAGTATCGTCCTCTTTGATTGAGATCTTTGCAAACAAGGTCTTAAGTTTATAGACTTCTCCATGTATATCTCCTATTGCTATAATCTTCTTCATATATTTTCTAAGTCTACTTTCTTGTTTGCTAGTTCCGCTAAAAAATCGCCGTGACAAGCCTTCGGCTTACACCAGCATCCTAATATCTTACCTTGGAGTTCGGGGATTCTATTTAAGAGTTCGGGAGTATTTAAAATATACTCCTTATACTTCTCTATGGATTCTTGTCGAGTCTCGCAATGGTATTTGGCTAGAGTGCCTTCCTTGTGGGAATACGGATTCCCCCAGATTGTCGTCCTGTCGATTTTGACATCGAACGGTTCCTTCTGACAATGCGCCACGCTCATGGTGAATGGTATCACCAAAATTTGGAGTGTCAAGGATCAATCGTCCTTTTCAAGGATCTTCTCGTAAAACTCTTTCATGAAGTTTAGGAATTTCATCTGTGAATGGGATGCTGTTTTATTCGCATCTCCGGTTTGATATAAAAGATACGCACTTCCAAATACAACTCTAATCCATCCTTCAGCATACATACCTTTATAGATCGATTGAATTGGGAATGGAATATCCTTCTTAGCTAAGTATTTCGATGATGTGGTTAACATCTCTTGTGCAGCCTCTTCATGTCCATACATAGGAACCTCTCTAAAGTTTCCACTCCTATCTACCCAGAATCCATATGGAGCTTTATCTGGAAGATATTGAACGTTATCAACTGTTTTGAGAAGTTTCCTAGGAACTTGATCCATAACGCCCTCAACGAGAACGAATTCATTATAGAAGTCTTTGAATAACATGATAGTAATATTTAGTGGATTTGATAAATATTACCAGTCGGGGATTGACTTTCTCGATTTTTAGGATACAATATATCATGATCACGTATAAAAAATTTCTGACCGATAGCGTCAATTACAACGTCGACGACTTCTCCGAAAAATGGGAGCAAGCCATATCCTCTTCTGAGGAGTTGCGCGTAGCTCTAGAACTGATGGAGAAGATCGAAGGACTGTATCCTGATGGGGAGATCTTCATCGTGGGGGGTGTTCCCAGAGATCTATTGATGGGGAATGAAGTTGACGATGTTGACATGGCTACGAACATCTCATTTGAAGATCTATCAAAGCACTTCTCTCTTAAAAACATATCTAAGAGTGACTCTCAACCTGTTTATACTATTCTATATAAGAAGTATGCCTATGACTTGGCTAAGTTTAGAGAGGATGATCAATCTGAAATGGGTAGACAGAGTAATGTTTCTACTGAAGTTGATAGCTTTGAGACTGATACCAAGAGAAGAGATATCTCAATCAATAGCTTTGGTCTTGATTATAAAGGTCGTATTGTAGATTACCAAGGAGGTCTTGACGATCTAAAGAATAAACTTATTCGTGCAGTTGGTAATGCGGGGGAACGATTCAAGGAAGATGCTACTAGAATACTTCGTGTATTCAGATTTGCAGCTAAGATGGACTTTGAAATTGAGGAGGAAACTCTAAGATCTGCTACAGAGTTAAAGGATCTTTTACTTAATCCACAATTGATATCTCAAGAGAGTATCGCTCAAGAGTTTTACAAATCTGCCAAGTCTGGTAGAACCTTATCTAATTTCTTACAAAAACTTCAAGATGCTGGTATCTTATATGATATCCTTCCAGAGTTCACCAACATGGAACCCCTAACTCATAACCCTAAGCATCACCCAGAAGGTGGATCTACGGTGCTTGGTCATATTCATGAGTGTCTTAAGGCTTCTCCATATAATGATCCTATCATTAACCTAGCTGTATTATTCCATGACTTTGGTAAAGCCACTACGAGAGGGGATAAGAATGGTCACATGACTTACTATGGACATGAGAGTGCTGGTGTTCCTATCGTTGAGAACATCTTCAAGAGATTGAAGTTCAATAATCTTGGTCCTAATGATAAGAAAAACATCTTAGCAGCTGTGGCTAAACATATGCTAGTGCATAACTTAGATGACTTAAACGTTAAGACTCTAAGGAAGTTGATCCATGATCCTTCTTGGGAAACTATTAAGGCTGTATCCTTCTGTGATGAAGCTTCAAGAGGTTCAGGAATGTTCAATGCCGAAGAATTCAATGCAAAGATTGATAGGGCTGAAGCTAAACTTAATACTGTTCCCGGTGGGGCTGCTGCTCTTAAGAAGCAAATATCGGAACTTATCAATGGTAATAAGTTTCTTGAGTGGTTTCCCGAGTTCAATGAGGACAGGAAACAGATCGGGCAATACCTTCCGAAGCTACAGGACTATGTTGCAGAACTAATCCTAACGGGTAAACCTGTAGATGAGAATATGGTATACAGGAAGGCTAAACAAATAGTTCCCGGTCACTCTAAATAATCATATGAGAGAAGAGTTATCATTTCTATACGAGTCCGTGCTGATATCGGAGATGACCGATCAGGTCGTGGATTATGTTCAGGAAAATAAAGAAGATCTACCATTCGATTCTATATTTGGCGATAAGATGCGTATCGTAATCCCCATTCAGGCATCATCTATCGTTGATGATATTGTAAAGGATTTGAAAAATATAAAGGACTTTTCTTTAATTGATCCTACGAAGGGGGAGATTGTCCGTAAAATTAAACTTGATCCTAAATATGGTCGGGGTAGTGAGAAACTTCAAACGATGAATATCGGTAAGGCTATCCAATCTCTTAAGATTGACCCTGAGAAGAAAAAGAAATACATGTCTTGGTTTGCGAAATATAAGGATTCGCTCCCTCAAGAGATGCAGAAAACCAGTGAACATTCCATCATTCTATCCCGTTCCCCTATTGATGTTGTGCGTATGTCCGACCACCGAAATATATTATCTTGTCATTCCGAGGGATCAGATTACTTTGAATGTGCAGTTCAGGAAGCTCTCACAGGTGGTGCAATTGCATATCTAGTTAATACTGACACCCTTGAGGCATACCTTGACTCTGACGATTTCCAAAATGATGATCTATTTGTAGATAGAGATAGAAATATCCGTGGATTAGAACCACCTTTAGCTCGATTGAGAGTTCGGATGTATGTAGTAGATGATACGGAGTATGCTATACCTGAGAAGGCGATCTATGGAGATACATCTATTCCCGGTTTTTATAAGAGTTTGAGAGATGTTATAGAGCAACACCAGAACTTACAATCTGTAGATTTTACTGATAAAGATTTGGAGATCTCGGGAGGATCGTATCACGATAATGACTCCAACGATCTATTTTCAATGTACTTCATGGACAATGAAGATGCTAATCAATCATATCGTAAAATAAGGTCATCAGAATACGTGGACGCTGGTAGGGAAACTGAACATGTAGATGTGCTTAATCCATCATGGGAGGATGAGATGATTAATATTAAAGATATATACGAAGAGAGACTAACATATTCAAATATTGATGCAACATATGAATATGAGGATGAGGGTTACGCAATGTTAAATGCTGAAATATCATTTGACATGTCCGAATATGACCTCCCAGACACTATCGAACAATTCGATCATGTGGACGACTATTACATCACCACTAAGCAACATGATGAGGGTATCATGAAATGGTCATCATTTTTAAAGATAGTGGATAGTGATCTAATAGGGTCGGGAGAACTAATATTATCATTTAGTGAAGATTACGAATTAACCATCGCATATGGGCATACCGCATTCAGCGCAGATGATGTAGATACATTCTTCGACACTATACTAGATCTAGATAATGACTATGATAATCTTATAGATGATGTGTATCAATCTATGATACAATCTCTTCCCGAACAAGATGAGGATTCCGATATTATAGAATTTGAGAAGTTTGAATTCGAAAGAGGTTACTCTAAAGATGTAGCTGAAGCACGTTTCGGATTTCACCTACTACAGACCGACACGCGACACATTATTTCCACCGGAGGCTTTAATGAAGACTTCTCTCGTATAAAATTTTCAGTTGGAGCAGTTCATAACTATATGGTGAGGTTTGTTAAGGATATATATAAACCTCAACAGAACTCAGGGTTGCAGATGGAGTTTAAGAAATTCTTTGAATCTTATACCAATGCTTTCAATGTAAATGATCATGTTGACTGGTTCGTATTTGAAGATTTTAGACTAAACAGTAACGAGTTTAGCACGGCACTCAAAATGCGATCAACAGATAAAGATCCTATCTTCCAAGAAATTATCCAATCTTTGGAAGATAATTATCCATTCCTACATAAGTTTATCTACTTCATATATATGAATGAATTTTGGAATCAGGATAATAAGAATGAGTATCCTGAAGAATGGAAACAATTATACCCAGAATATATCAAACTTTATAGAATGTTTAACAAATATCTAACCTAAATAATATCATGTATAAAGACCTAGCACTAATATATGAATCAATGGGTAATAAAACATATTACCATTTATCCGCTGGATTCAATAGAGATAAGATCTTACGGGAGGGTTTGACACCATCTATAGGAGAGTTCTCAAAGGTTATGAATGAGCAGGAATCTAGGATTTATCTTTTCGGAGATGAAGACGATGCCGAGAATGCTGCATCAAATTGGTATGGAGAAGACTTTATGGATCTATATGGAGAGGATGAACCTATAAATCTTTGGGAAGTTATACTACCCTCCGATTGGCCTTTAGAGCATGAAGCATTTGAATACACATCTAAATTAGCCATACCACCAACTAATATTAAACTAATTAGTGAAAATTATTAGTCTCGTCCATAGATATAAGTCTGTAAGACATCTACGAATTGGTCAGCTATCCAACAGATAGCTGACGAATAGAATGCTAATGATACAGCATCTATAATGGTGAAGTTATGGGAGAATACCCCATACCAGAATCCCACTTGGAATCCTAAACATAGAGAACATTTAAATAGTTCTCTGAAAAACTTCCATTTGGTTAGAGCGTCCCTCAGATAATTGATGATAGTCGCATACTTTAATATGAAGCATACACCAATTATCTGAACACTCAGGAAGTAAAGATTATCCACAGATCAGTTTCTTACCGTCAAGAGTTCTAACTCCATCGGAAATTAACTCTGCTTCTTCTTTTTTAACGACGATTTTATTACCGTCATCATCAGTGATCTCAACCATACCCTCGCCAACATCGGTGACGGTGGGGCATCCTTTTTTTCCACAGCAAAGGCGAACGGTTTTATCACTTTCTCTTATAATTTCTCTAGACATCATATCTATATTTAGTAGAGGATGTAGAGAATTCAACATATTTAAACGTTATTCTTAGTGAATTTACTGTCGGGATTAGTCCAACACCACGAACATTGTTCCTGATCCCCATGAGTTCCTACATAATACCACCCTTGATTTGGGCAGTCAGGACAATCATCACTGATCGGAGTTGGTTCAGGTTTTCCATGTGTCGGACAGGTTCTACCATCCCCACAACAACAGTTAGATTTCATATCATTCATCTATATTTCCTATATTGTTTACAGACATGGTTCGGAATTGTCTGTCTATATTGCTTCCATCCTCTGAAATTTCCAGACATTTGGATACCATATTCAGCAGGTATTGCCTGATGTTCGAATGGTGATGCGTGGACTGGTGTAGATGATACTAACCTGTCGTAGATCATCAAAGCTTTATCAATGGATTCGTCAGCTTTCCTATATGAAACTTGAGCGCACAAGGATGCAGATAGCTTAATAGCATTATCTAATGTGATATCATTAGATGTAATGATATCTTTAGCTGAAGATACAATCTTATAGTCATCAATGTATGGTAGATGCCATTCCCACTCTTCTAATAGTTTAGGAACACTATCCTGATATAGATGCCACATCTGTAATGCTAGTTGGTGAATCTCTGGTTGTGCGTCAGGATGGTTTCTAAGATGGAAGAAGTTGTCCCATTCTGTAGCAGATGCTACAACTTTAATATGGCTCCAAGGTTCTAAAATTCTATTAGCGATTTGCTTATGAACTTTACACTTACCAAGACCCCATGCAAACAGACATGCAACTTTACCTGATAGGTTCCATAGAAGTTTCGTTGTGGATAATGCGAACCCTGTCAACATTTCCTTGGCTTGCATACCCGATTGGTTCTTCCCCCACTCGATAGGACACGCTGGATTATTCCAAACGTTCCTAATCATAACCTTTAGAGGAATTGCTCTAGAGGATGCTGCGTTCCTTGACAACATCCTATGTGTCATAAATTCGGAATGAATAAACCTCGGATATTCCAACTCAAAGGTTGTCAATCTCTTACCATTATCTGCTAAACTGTCTGCTACTATTTTCGCTGTTATACTCATATAATTTGATTTTTATTTATTGTTTATGATACTACTAAAACTTTACAACAATCTCCCCACGATTTGTTATCTCCCCACGATTTGTTATCGACCCAATATTTACTAAGACTATCATAGTCATCCAACATCCACCTACCACTTTTATACTTCACGGTGTATGTCTCCCCTTGGATATTCTCATGAGTGAAGTGAAGTTTCACTAAATCCCCCTCATATATGGGAGTTGAATATATGTCATATAATTCTGTAAATTTATATATGATGTAATCCTCTTTATTACATCTAACCAGTTCTCCGTCCATCATGTCATGGAAGAATATATCACCATCACCATTTACAAACCACTCATCGGGGGTTACATATCTATCTAAATTTTTATTAAATATTTTAAATTTCATATCAGTTAGTTTTATCGACAACTACAATCTTAACATTGGCAATACCATTACTCTTAAACCCTAATCTCTTTGCGACGCCAACTGTAACGTCAATAATTCGACCTTTTATATATGGTCCACGATCTGTAATAGTGACAACTTCGGATTTACCATTATTTAAGTTCATAACCTTAACTACGGTTCCCATTGGAAGTTTCTTATGGGCTGCGGTGCTGGCACTATTCACTAGAGGTTTACCACTGGCAGTGTGCGTCCCCCCATTACACTTAATTTCATACCAAGAGGCTTCACCCGATTGGGTGAATGGTGGGGGCGTGGGGGGTGTTTCCACCACTGGTTGACATGCTTGAAGAGTGAGGGACGAGATGATGGCCGCGATGAGTAATTTCATGCCCACATCATATCGGATATTGTCGGTTTGTCAACCCATTTTGGTAAATATAGATATGAAGTGGCTTTTACCTATTCTGATTATTCCGTTTTTATTCGGGTCATGCGCCAAGGATATCACGCCATCTGCTGATATTCCAAAGCCCCCTGTCGTGCAACAAAGCGCAAAACCAGATCTCGACAAAACTGCCGAGAATTTAGATGTATCCCTTGAGGGTAATACCCTTATCGATGAAAGTATCAAAGATCAAATTCAAGCTCTTATCAACCAGAAGAAGAATATTTCACAAGCACTTTTACAGGCTGAGAAGTTGAAGATTAAGGCGGAAGCTAAGGTAATCATTACTGAAATTGATATAAAGAATATCATAGATGAACTTGAAAAGGTTGAATCTAGGAATATATTTCTCGAAATTGAGTCAACTAAACAATCAGATATAGTAAAGAAACAAAAAATAGATTTAAAAACTGCCAAGGGTAATCTAAAAACTGCTACCGATAAAGCTGATAAGAAGGAGGAAGAAGCTAAAGAAGCTCAGGATAAGTTAGCGCAAGTTTCAACATCCCTAACTACTAAGAATGGAGAAGTTAAAAGTCTAACGAAGGCATTGGCAAAGGAGAAGGTGAAATCTGCGAAATCTGAAGTCTATAGAAATTGGATTTGGGGGTTGGCTGGACTTTTCACACTCTACACAATTATAAAAAATATATTAATGGTATATCTACCGGGAGTTAAATTTAGAATATGAGACGAGGACCACTAGAAAAAGAACACTTCTTAGAAGGTATAAGACAGAAATGGGCAGTCCTATTTCTACTATGTGGAGGATTGGTATTGGGCGTCCACCTTTGGGTTGGCAATTTCGATCCAACCCCATACATGCAATTCCTAGTAACTATAGGTTCCCTATTTATTTTGGGAGCTTCTGGTGATTCATGGGTTAAAGCGTATAGTGTTAAGTCTATAACTGAAACAGAAGCTAAAGAAGAAACTAAAAGAACTATCGCAGTCATTAAAGACGAACACATCCCTGATGATAATACCATAATGGAATATGATAGTCAACATGCAAACGATCAAAGTTATGCACCTAAAGATTGGATTGACGAACAAGAAACCACAGATTTCAGATGAAAAGTAAATTAGCACAAACTATATTGAAAAATGCTGGATTTTATAATGCAGTAATTGATGGTAAGTTCGGACCTAAAAGTGTGGAAGCGTCCCATAAGTATTATAGCTTCCCATCTACTTGGAATATTAGTAAAATACGAACAGGTGTTTTACAAGTTGCATGTATTAGACATAACATCTCCATAGGAGAGGTTGATGGTCTGTGGGGTAATATGACCCAATCTGGATATGAGAGGTTGCTGAAATCTAAAGATATCACTCTAAAATTTCCTAAAGTTAATCCACATATCAACGTTTCGAAACGGTATAATAATTGGCCTAAGCAGAATTATTCATCTATGGTGAAATTCTATGGTAGGATTGGGGAGAATCAAACACTCCTAACACTACCATATAAGATGAAATTGGCATGGGATTTAGATGTGACAGTGAGTAGAATGTCATGCCATGAAAAGGTTCACGATTCTCTAGAGAGAATCTTTAAGAAAACTCTAGAACATTATGGTCAAGATCTTATCTCCGAATTACATTTAGATTATTTTGGTGGATGTCTAAATGTTCGTAAAATGAGAGGTGGTAATGCATGGTCTATGCACTCATGGGGGACTGCTGTGGATATTGACCCAGCGAGAAATCGATTAAAATGGGGAAGGGATAAGGCTTTTCTAGCTAGACCTGAGTATGAACCTTTCTGGAAGATTGTAGAGTCCGAAGGATGGACAAGTTTGGGTAGGTCTAGGAATTATGACTACATGCATTTTCAGAGCGCAAATTTATAAATCACCATAATAAAGTAGTCATAACGGTTAGATAGTGACGCACTTACATTAAATAATAATTATGAGTGATAACTTCGAAGATATGGTGAAATCCAAAAATAGTCCAAGCGTTCTAGACATAGAAACAGAACGTAGACTAACTAGGAGTGAGCAATCTATTGAAGATTTGGATGGAAATCTAAAATCTTTAGAACTTAGAGTTGATAGTGGATTTAAAACTGTGGACACTGATCTACGAATAGTTAGATCAGAACTCGCAACAAGTCACAATGTAATCATTGAGAAGATTAACAATCTACAGGTTAGTGAAATCAATGACAAGAAAACCTCATGGCCGTTGATTATAAGTGTGATCGGTTTAATTTTTGGTGTTACGTTAACATTTGTGGGATGGGGGATGAGTCAACAAAAGACAAGTGCTGTCAATGAAGCTGTAGCTACCGTCCATTATAAATATCAAACCGCTGAGAACGAGAGAAATATAGATTGGAATCGCCGTCAAAATGATAGGGGAATCTCAAGAGATAAAGAACTAGCATTAATTCAAAAGAATTACTTCGAACATGGGGAGGGTTTAGAATTGGAAGCTAAAGTTGATGATGCCTTTAAAGATCTGGCTAAAGTAGATACTATACTTGCAACCCTCTCCGAGTATGATAAGGGGAGTGAAAAACGTTTGGAATATATTGAATCAGAATTAAAGGATGCTAGATCGCAGAAAGGTTGGATAAGTGAGTAAGATCGCTACAGTAGTTATACTGTGCGTCCTCCTTACATCCTGTGGTTTAAATAGACCAGAAATCCCATACTTGATCCGAACAATTGCGCCCGATAAATTGGGAATCAGTTGGAAGTATGATAAAGATGATGAGTATAATGGATATTCAGTTGGTTTCTCTTGGAATTTAGAATAAGAGCTACGTAAAGGAATCGAACCTTTTTACGAGGATTTGCAATCCTCTGCATGACCATTCTGCCAACGCAGCATATGCAGACCGAGAAGGAATCGAACCTTCGTCAAAAGTTTTGGAGACTCTTGTGTTACCATTACACCATCGGTCTATGCGGAAGTTGAGGGAATTGAACCCCCTCCACCGATCAAGGTGGGCCGCTTTTTAGCAAAAAGGCACGTTACCAATCTGTCAAACTTCCTTTATTATATCATCTATATCTGCCATTGCTCCAATTCCTTCATCTCCACAATATAATACTTTATATTGTGGATCTACAAAGACTGCTCCTGTAGTGTTAACAAAGGTGGATTTATGAACTATAGTGAAATGACTATTCCACATCTGAGTATTCATAGCTGGAGCAACAACAATCTTCTTGTTGATGTCCCAAGCACGAACACAGGACGTTAAGAGGTTGTCACATACACCATTAGAAATTTTAGCTAAGGTATTAGCTGTGCAGGGTGCTAATACTAACACATCTGCCCACTTAGTCAATTCGATATGTAGAACTTTTGAATCTTTTTCGTAACGCTCCCACTCATCCTCATCAGTGTAGTAGAAATGATCACCAATGAAATGCTCTGCGGATTTAGTTACAACTACTTCAATCACATGGCCATTCGATTGTAGAGCATCTACAATCTTACGGTGAAGCTTTGCAGCCACACTTCCTGATATTCCTAATAATACATTCATGTTTTAAATATTTTAAATAGCGAACTTTCTACTAGAATCTCCTCAACCAATGTCTCAGCATCACATATAGTATAACCCCTCTCACCTCTATCACGACTATAATATAATCTTCTTTCTGTGATCCCATTTCTGAGATCTGAGAGGTTGTTATATACTACAGCATTTACACCGGAATCAAAAACCTTATCAACTGCTGTGTTAATTTCCACTTCTGTAGGATCAACTAACAGTTTAAATCCTACGATGTAAGCGTGGGGGGTAAGATCTCTAAATGATTTTAGAACCTTCTCCCCTTTCTTAAGTTTAATTGTAAGGGTATCATGTTTAGAAGAAATCTTACCTTCAGTCTTATCCACAACATAATCAGATACCGCCGCAGCAGATATGATGATGTCAGGTTGTTCCTGTCTAATGAGATCCTTCACCTTCAGATATTCATAGTAATCTTTGTATGGAATTAACACAGGGTTAACTTCTCCATTATCATTTAGATATGCTGGAAATTTGCTATGCTTTTCATGGAAGAATATAACTTCCTTTTCAGATTTTACAAAGAGATCTCCCAACTCTGCTCCATATCTTCCGCTTGAGAAGTTTCCGATATGTCGAACATCATCGATAGGGACTTTGCACCCTCCGCTAGTAATAAAAATTTTCATATTGATAATAATTTTATAGGTAGTAATCTTCTGTTTAAAGCTGTAATTAAATCATTAGTTGGATCTTCCAACCATTCAGGTCTATCATCTCTAGTTGTCCAAGGTTTCCATCCGACAACAGGATCATATTTAAAATTCCATTTTTCAAGATGTAACATTACATTTGAATGCTCTGGAATATATGAGCGAATCTTTTCAGGGGGTAATACTGGAACTAACTTTCCAATCAATTGACCCTCCTTAACAGTGTCACCCACCTTCAGGTCACTCTTTAATTCCCCATAGACGAAGTATTCGGTGTCAGACTTAACTGTGACTGCATCTGTAGGCAACCACCAGTCATGACCTACATTTGGTCCAGTGAAGGCTTGGTTAGAGACTACGACCCCAGCATTCATAGCCAAGACCCAATCCCCCTCCTTACCATATAGATCAATACCTTCATGAAAGTTATACTTTCTAGCATTACCAAACGCACCGGGATGGTTATTAATAGGAAGTCCCCTATTATTCATATGTATGTTTAATGGATACCACATTGTTTTACCAATCTATATTAATTAAATACTCTCCAGCTTCTATCAATCCTTTTTCCGTCTGTATTTTCAATTTCATAATTAATATTTGGTATAAGTGGAGGGACTCGAACCCCCAACATTCTGAATGTAACTCAGACGCTCTACCATTGAGCTACACTTACAGTTTTACAAATGTTCCTTCATCTATAGCTTTTATAATACCTGCTGCAAATCCATACTTGGGAGTATAATCTCCGCCTCATCCTTATTATCTCTGTCTGTGGTAATCCAAAAAATCTGCCATTCATTATCGGGGGATTGTTCTTTCACATATTGTAGAAAAGCGTCGGCAGCTTTAATACTACCCCACTGAACCTCATTTCTATACATATATACCGCCAAATGATTATCATCATCGGTCCAAAATCTACCTACTATATAATTCTTCATAACTTTAAAATCTGGCGGGAGCGGTGGGATTCGAACCCACGGAGGACTCTCACCCTCGCTAATTTTCAAGACTAGTGCCATAAACCAGACTCGACCACACTCCCATTTTATCTAATCATTTTTCTTATATTGGGTCTGACTTTAACCCCTCTCCTATCACAAACATCTACATACCTTTCAGCATAAAGTTTATAGTTTGTATAATACAAAATCTCACCCCATAACGCTCCAAATGCTGGAGCGTCCTCATCGTATGAGTCATCTTTTAGAGAATCTCTAAACTCTTCACAATCTGTGCAAGTTTTAAACGTAGACCATGAACCTTCCCAACAACCTGCAAAGTAATGATACATCTCCTTATAGAAGATGACACCGTTACACTCACAACACTTGTGAGGTTTTCTGGAAACTCTTGTTTTTGATGTATATGCTACAGGTCCGTCGCTCATACCCAGAGTATATCCGGGTTTTAATTAATGTCAATCGAAAATATCACGAATCCAGCTAACCTCTGGGAGATCTTCCGTATTCTTATCCGCCCTTTTTAAAGCATTGACAATCTCACTATCTGTGAACAGTAGGGATTTTTCTTCTCCATCTGGAAATTCAACTCTCAGATGATTATACTTCTTAGCTGCTGCCCAATGTGGTTGGGTGTTTTCTACTACTGTTAAATCTCCTAGTCTACTCATATCAATACTATTTAACAAATTTGGCAGGGAATGAGAGAATCGAACTCTCGTTGATCCGCTCTACTATATAAATATATGCAAAAAATCTATAATCAAATTGTTTAGTTAAATAATGATATGTTTAATGATGATATATTAGAGATTGGTATTCTTTATGAAAAGATGTGTTGGGATGGTTATGAAAAAAGAGGAACTAAGATTAAAGATGGTAAAACTGTTAATAACTGTGTTGAGGTAAAAGAAGATGAGGAAATTCCAGAGGAGGATGCCGAACAATGCACCAAAACTACTAAGAAGGCTTCATCGGATAGAAAAGGTAAAAAGTGGACTAAATGTGCTAAACAGACTGACGGAAGTGTTAAAAGAATTCATTGGGGTCAAGCTGGTGTCCGTGTAGGTAAAGATAACCCTAAACGCAGAAACAGCTTTCGTAAAAGACATAATTGTAAAGATGCGAAACCCGGAACACCAAACGCTGCAAGCTGTAACGATTGGTAATCCAAATCAGGTGGATTAACCAAACTTTCCCAACACCTGTTACTAAAATAGCATTAAAGCTTGGAGTATCTGATAAGGCTGTAGAAAAGCATATTAAGAAATTGGGTTTAACTAAACCACCCAGAGGGTATTGGATGAAAGTATCTGTAGATGCGGAGGGAATCGAACCCAATCTCTGCGAAGATCAAAACTTCAAGTGCTAGCCATTACACTACGCATCAATTTTCTTTTCCTAGTAATAACCATTATACGAATTCCCAGTTGGGGTGATTGACGGGACTTGAACCCGCAAGCATTTTCATGCGTCAGATTCACAATCTGAGATGTTTACCAATTCCATCACAACCACCATTATATACCTTTCATAATTTTTCTACTTTACCTTTCACGAACAAATAGTTTGCCCAATGACAGAACTTCACCCATCTGGTAGGTTCACAGTAATAATATGATTCGATTTCTGGATCTAGTTCGACTGTCCACTTACCTTTCAGCTTATGTGAATTAGGATTTACATCAACCTTTTCAATTTGAAATTCTATGATGGGTATTTCTTTCTTCATAATTTTTCTGCTAGAGTTCCGCTACCCTCATCGTAATTGTCAGGCTCAGGAATATTAGTCACCCCTCCGTTCCCGTCATCGCCTAGATATAGGAATGAAGGGGCGGGAACGCTTTTCCCATCTTCCGTGGTTGGTAAGTTAGTTATGCGGGTTTTTCTCTCTTTCGCTACAAGCTTTAGAAATTCTGTTGTGTCCTTTGATGTGATTGTATCAATAGTATTTTTCATTTTATTTTTAGGTGTTATATTATTCAAAATCTAAACTATTCAATCTTACAAATCCATTATCCCATTCTTGGAGGAACGGGGCATGGCCATATATATTGTGTAATTTTCCATTATACCAATACTCTGTTCTACTACAATATGGAAATAAATGACAACTAACAGCTTTGTCTGTAGGATGGTGTAGTTGTCCTTCTAGATTAACCCATATATTAATTCCACTATTTTCACAATGCATAACATTTAATACATCATCAAATTTACAAACTGTTTCTTTTAACTTTATAAATGTATCAACATCGGATTGTGTTGGAAGTATTAACACATTTTCTCTATATTTAATAATACTCTCAATACTCTCGATTTGACTTTTCATTTTCTGCGGAACGTGGGAGAATTGAACTCCCATAAACAGCTTGACAAGCTGCCGTAATAACCGTTATACTAACGTTCCTAAATTTATTCTAATTCCAGCGCACCATCTTCTATTAATTCTAAAGCAAACTCATATTGGATTTCTATTTCACAACCTATTTGAGATTTAAATATATCACCGGATAGGCAATCACTTCTATACATTTCATAGAGAAGAGTCCAATACTCCCCAAGTTCTGTTCCTTCATAGTTTGCGAAGTCGTCTAATTTATCTGCTTTTTCTATAGTTGTCATATGTCCCAAGTGTCGGAATCGAACCGACCTACTTCTGATCTTCAATCAGACGCTTGAACCAACTCAGCTACCAAGGGTTTCTATACATTATAAGTGGGGGTGGTGGGAGTCGAACCCACAAGCCCATTACAGGCGGCAGATTCTAATTCTGCTGTGTTTACCGTTTCACCACACCCCCTATATTTTTTTAATAATTGCTTCAATTACTTCTCTATCAATTTCTTTTTGAATCTCTCTACTCATTGTAGCAGCTAACATATCCTCTATACAAGAATAAGTTATTGGAATATACGGACCATAGATAATACCACTAGATTTTATAGGTAATGTGGTTGGCAATCTTGGTGCAGCCAAGAATCCTAATAAACTCCCTATAAATCCTCTTCTTTTCATATTCATAATATTATGTGGAGGTAGTCAGGCTCGAACTGACGACCGCTAATTTGCAAAACTAGTGCTACTACCAACTGAGCTATACCCCCTAAGTGGGTCATAGAGGAATCGAACCTCTCTTACTTCGTTCGAAGCGAAGTGTTATATCCACTCTACTAACAACCCATATACTCATCCCATTAAACTACTAGCCACTGCACCAAAAGATTCAGCGTTAATTCGCCTATCCCTTTCTATAATAAATCTTCTATCCACTTCATCTTGATAATCTTTCATACTGTCAAAAGTGGCAATTCGTTCATAATCAACAAATATATCTTTACTAACACCATCTCTGTAATGCCACCTTCTAGTTAAGACCTCTGCAAAGATGCTCATCTCACTCAGAGTAGATCCACGGATCACAAATTTAGGCTGTTTTCCCAAAGCAAATCCATTACTATTACGGTATACCATCCAATCACATCTAGCCTCTTTTATGTCTTCCATTACGTTGTCCCTGTAAGACTCGAACTTACGACTTCAACCTTATCAAGATTGCGCTCTAACCAACTGAGCTAAGGGACATTTTCTACGAGCCGCAGGAGGGACTCGAACCCCCAACCTGATGCTTACAAAGCAACTGCTCTACCATTAAAGCTACTACGGCATTTTCATCTAACTATAAAATACATAACACCAAAGTATATCATCCAAATGGATGGTGTCAATACCAAGAAACATATAACTTGGAAAACTCCTGCGAACCAACCGTCATCATTTATCAATGAAAAGAAACAAATAATAGTGAGTATTGTTTGTAGAATATAAGGTATTACAATTGGGTGAAATGTTATTGTCATAATTTAGTTTAATTTAGTTTAATTTACACAAACTGCGTTGAATTTTTCATCTTCATATAACTCATGTCTGAATTCTCTATCAGTGTAGATACCGGAACTAGGTGAATAATGAACATGCTCATAACTATTACCCTCATCATCTGATGAAGTTACTACTAAAGCTTGCGACATCTCTGGATTTTCCACTACGAACTCTTGTAAGTTTTTTATATAAATTTCTAACGTCATGGCCGGAAGGGTAGGTAACGAGCCTACATTAATCAGATTGCCTCCGACTGTCTTATCATTAGACGACCAACCGCGAGCAGGTGGAGGGAATCGAACCCTAATCAAAAGATTGGAAATCTCTTATATTAACCATTATACGACACCTGCTAATGTTCAGACACGCAGAAGTTATCTGCCATATCTGAGTTTATTCTATACTATGTTGCAACATAGTCAAGCTAAGAATCGAGCCTTGCCCTCTCGGGATGGATTGCCTTCACATTGCGATGCTGTTATAGGACTCACGGAGTTTCCTCCCGCCACCCCCCACCCATTACAAGGGGACACGAAGTTGTTTTACACTAAATTAAAATTTTAAAAATATTCTAGGTTCTTTATCATCATAATACTCTATTTTATCTACATCATAATCCCAGAAATCAAACCCCATATTAGGGTTTTTGTTTTCAAAAAACCAGTTCACCACAAAAGTATCATCTCTCAAGTCACCACAAACATACCCATTTTCCTTAAAGATTACACACACTCTATTATTTTCTAATTGTGCAATATCATACAACTCATCATATACTTCTCTAGCATGGGGGCAATCCAAGAGAGTTTTCTTAGAATCTTTCAGTGTTTTCGATATGAAAGTTCTTGTTATCATAATTTTAAGGTGGGATCGTCGGGGAACGATCCCGAAACCTAGTAGTTAAAAGCTACTTGCTCTACCAATTGAGCTACAATCCCTAAAGACTCACCCCGAATTACGCTTTCAAGAAGAGGCGCGGGGTGATATAATCACTATATCTGGGTTTTAATTAATCAATTTTGATTGGTCAGGTGTGCAGGACTTGAACCTACGATCTGAAGTTTCCAAAACTCCCGGATTAACCAAACTTTCCCAACACCTGTTACTAACACAATTATTTCATGTCGCTGTGTAATGACGACATTACGCTCTCAAGGTACGACTCGAACGTACAACCTAGAAGTTAACAGCTTCCCGCTCTACCATTGAGCTACTTGAGATTTGATTGATAAGCCCGAATTCGAATCGGGTAAGGTCTTTTATTGTCAGGCTACCCTTTTCCTGTTGGACTTTGCGACTTACTTCATGCAATATGAATAATATCTATAGTTCCTCTTTATGTTCGCTCCTTTCGGTTTACGCCTGATTTTCGAGTGGGAATCAGGAACCAGCTACTCCAAGTAGCCACTTATCAAAGTCTCAGTGGAAGGTTGTAAATCTTCACATTCCCTCAACGGGACAGTTCTATACATTTAAACTACACTGAGTTTTACAGAGTGTGACAAACACTCCTAGTCATTCCATTGGTTTATATATTGAAAACCTTATGTGGGGCTTACCCCCCGCTAAAGCTAAGTTCAAGCCACAACGACTTTACTACGGTCTTTTATGTTGTGCTGCTGTGCTAGATTGGATCGCTACAGCTTTCTCCCCACGTAGAATACATTATACGCTTCATGTGTCTGTCTGGTACCAAAGGAAGCTTGTAAGACTCCATCTAATCACTCTTAATTGCGTGTTGCCTTATACATTTAAGCTACTTCGGTATTGTGCGCCATGTCGGATTCGAACCGACGACCAAGGATTTAGAATCCTCTGCTCTAACCACTGAGCTAATGGCGCGTTCCGGTAGCACTATGCTACCGAGGTTTTAATTACCCTTTCTGTTCATCTATTCTATCAGACGCGAACCAGATGTCAACGTCCTCGTCGAATTTCTTTTCAGAATTCGAAAATTTATTTGCTAAACGTTTGACTTCCTTGACGATACGATTCCATCTATAGGGATCTTTCGGTTTGGTTGTCTGTTCAATTCGTCTATATGGAACATCCCTCATAAATCCATATGCTAGTTGTATTGCTCTCGCAGCATCCCTAACATCGTGGGTTCTATGATTCCTAAGTTTCCAAAAGTCCTGTGATCCCTGATCTAAATCATAAATACTGACTGTTGGTTTATCCCAACAAAAACAGGGGGTTCCTATTTTCTGTTTGGATTTTATCTTAGTCTCTTCAAAACGAATATACTTCGCTTCTTGAGCTAGTTCCTTTACTCTTACTCTCATTCCAGAAAGGAATGCATTATCTTTTGCTGATATTTCGGTATCAGCTACCTATGTGTTTTTCATAACATGGTGTGAAGGGTGGGATTCGAACCCACGTATCCCGAAGGAATCAGATTTACAGTCTGATGCGATTAACCACTCTGCCACCCGCACTTATATTTTTCTTATTATCTATTATCTATTATCTCCAGATCCAGAAATTACATTCCTAGCCTTTCTACTTTCAAGTTTCTCGATATTCCATTGACATACTTCTTCCAGTGTGAAACCTAAGTCTCTACAAAGGGCTGCAATATACCATGTCACATCTCCAATCTCCTTGGCGATCTCTTTCTTCTTTTCATCTGTAAAGACTCCCTCGTTATCTCTGAGGACTTTCTTCACCTTATCTGCTACTTCCCCAGCCTCTCCTGTAAGTCCTAGTGTTGGATAGATGATCTTAGATCCTTCTCCATAAATTGCTGTTGCTACTGCTTTCTCTTGATATTCGTTTAGTGTCATTTGATTATTATTTACAATTTCTCTTTCCCCATTCACAGAATTCTATGAATGTTTTTTGTTGGTCTTCAGATAATTCTGAAAACTCTATATGATGTTGTTTGTTTTGGTCAAAGTCAAACGGATCAATACAATGTTTTAATGCATCGTCTATTATTTCTCTAAGTATTTCAACTTCATTCATGGTAGGAATAGTCAGATTCGAACTGACGATGGCTGAGATATGAACTCAGTGTCTTAGGCCGCTAGACGATACTCCAGTTTATGTTGCGGGTGATGGATTCGAACCACCAACAGGACATTATCCATTCTCTTGATTATGAGCCAAGGATGTTACCAATTACACTAACCCGCGATTAAATCTATTTAAAATATTCGTAACATACGTAACCAATAAGTGCTATAAGTAGTATAGCGATTACTAATCCAAAACTAATCCAAAGAGGGGATAATACCCAGAACCATGACCAACTGATCACGCCTCCAAGTTTTAGACCTACGAATAGTATGGTAAGGAGTCCGGTGAACCCTATACCGCCCGATGATGTTGTTTCATTACTCATAATTTTATTTAAGTCGCATATGCTAGAGTTGAACTAGCCTCTCTCCCTTATATGGGGAGTATGTTCACCGAACACTTATATGCATGTAATCCCACGGGGAGTCGAACCCCGATCTGGTGGATGAAAACCACCTGTTCTAGCCATTGAACTATGAGATCTTTGTGCAGTAACTTCCCTGCTTCCCGGCGAATGAACTTTTACTTGCGCTGCTATCGGAGTCCGTTCGCCCGTCCCGATGACACCCTGACTATATCAGGGTTTTAATTAATGTCAACCTCTCAATTTCAGTAAGTTTGTTTCACCTTAATCTCCCATATTGGTCGTTTTCGGATTCTGGTTCCGATACCTTCAAATAAAAAAGCTCCACTTTTTAATGTGGAGCTTTGTTTACTTTGGTTTTTTACTATACTAAAACAAACAAGCTACTCCACTCCACGGTAATCACTAGGATTCCCGAGAATAAACTCTGATGGTTGATGTTTCATATAGGACATTGTTAATTGTATTTAGTCTTGAGCGTTCTACTTTTTCAACTCTAAAAAAATTGTTTCTAACTCACCCTCTAAAGAGGGATCATTTAATTCAGTTTTTATCATATCGACAATTGTAGTATATGCCTCATCTTTGGATAATTCTGGACCTTTGATTAAAGATCCTTCTGGGGATATAAAGGTTAAGTCGTAGAGTAATCCCATTGGCAATTTAGCAAACTCTATATTATCTTTTTTAAAAGATAAATATGGTTCAAACCGAACTATATCTCGTTCTCTAGTGTATGATAGTCTCATGCGTCACACTTTTCTGAAACCATAGATCTTTCTTCTTCTTCTGTGAATGAAGCGCACGTTGCATATGCATCCATTGTCGAAGCAGATCTCATAGTTTGCATCTTCGCATTAAGAACATTAAATGTGTTCTCAGAGTTACTTGAGTTGTAAGCTGATGTATTACCTTTAGAGATTCCCCATGATACAGCCTCATTAACTGCATCCAATGATGCGCCTACAAATTGGAACTGCCAAGCATACTTCTCAGTTTGCTCTGTAATCAATGACTTAACATTCTCTTTAGTAAACTCTTTAGATGAGTTCTCAAATCCGTCTGTTTGGATTACTACTAATACTTTACTTGGTCGATCAGCTTCCGTCATTGATTGCAACTTCTCCCCAACAGTTACAATAGTTTTACCAATTGCATCTAGTAGAGCAGTTCCCCCTCTTGGTCGAACTGTTAATGTGTCATCGACAGATTGAATATCTGTAAAGTCTTCAACGAGTTCGTAATCTGTATCGAAAGCTGCTACAGTAAATGTGCATCTACCATCGGCATCCTTATTATCTTTAATCATTTGTGTGTAACCTCCTTGCACATCCTCCCAACAAGAAGCCATAGAACCGCTGCGATCAATTATCATTGCAATGTGTGTGTAGTCATTCATAACACCAATAATTTAGCACACCGATTTGGGTTGTCAAGAAGTTTCTTTAGGATACCAGTCGATGGATTCTGAAAGAACACAATCGATACGCAACCCTTCGGCATATTCCTCATCCCAATACTCCCTATTCAAACACTCATCGGGATCATCACTATCCCACTTTGGGGGTGGATTGAATTTCCCATTCACAGGTTCAATCCACATATAGAAAGGGTCACTACCAATGCTCTCGATAGTTGCAGCCTGTCCATTATAATTAATATTTCTACCAATAAGTTCTTCTTTCCAAAATCTAGAATGGAAATTTATCGGACCCTCTAAATATTCAACCATCATAGCCTTAGCTTTATGATAAGCATAATCTTCACTACCACCAAACTTAAAAAAGGGTTTTCCATTTCTATATACTGTTGTAGTGCAACCCATTCGTAGGGATGAATCCCCCCACTTAGTTTTAAAATATTTAGACTTTTCTTGTTTTATTTCCCAAGTAGGTGCTTCCCCTCTAATACCGTAACAGTCAGATACTTCAATGGTGTCATCCATTGGTATATATTTATCACCATCTTTATATGTACTACCATTTATAGGGTAACAGCAATAATCCTCTGAATTATATCCATCATATCCAATGATCTGATATGGTACATTATTAACTTCTAAATCCCAATCAATAAATCTCGGATTCTTCTCTAATACCTCTTTATATAACATAAAGATAATTTTAGCACACCGATTTGAGATGTCAAGAAATTTTATTGAGGAATCGTCTCAGATAGTGTAAAGCCTTCTCACCTCTATGAATAGTCTCCATAGATTTACCCTTCGAGGACTTTACCATCCACCCCGAATTAGTATCTTTATATGTTACTAATCCTCGGTTAACAGCTTGTTTTAGAAGTTTCTTTACAGCTTTCTCATCCCCATGACCAGATTTACCCTCATATACGATCTTAGTATAATCATTTAAAGCAAATCTATCAACCTTTTCTTCAACGATAACCTCTTCTGTCTCTGTTTCTTCTGCATACATATCAGTATACATGCTTTGTAAATTCTTTCTCATATTAGTCAATCCTTTTCTTCATATGTCCACTGGCTAAACTGTGCCAACTCTTGTTGTAATTTTTGACTTAGTTTTTCAAGATCTTCTAAAGGTTCCATATCGCCATACTTACCATCCCTTAGATGTTTATAATAATTAATAACCCCTCCGATATTCTTCTCCACAGATGTCATAGAATCCTCTTTCCTACGATTGAAATCCCTACTCATTTCAGATTCGGGAGAACCCGTTCTGTCGAACTCCAAAGATTCGTAAATCTTTCCAATTTTTTCTTGATCGTTTGGCATGATAGTATTTAATGAATTTGACCTTCATGCTCTCCCCGAATTGCGCGATTTACATAATCATCGCTCACAGGATCTATCATATCAACCTTAATCCCATATTTTTTTGATATTTCGAGTATCTGAGTCTTAACGTTTGGATTGTTGTATATGGCAGTTAGACTTTTCTGACCATCACCCCAATCTTGGAATAGTGTTATTACATTAGAAAGCTTACTCAACTCCTGATATAATGCCATTTGAGAGTCCTCATCGGTAGCACCATCATACTCTGGATTGACGCACACGAATTCTATCTCCTCATATTCATGGGGACTGTCGGTATACATTTCTATATATAAATTTTGCAAATCCTTTTCCATATTACATTATTGATATTGTATCACTATGGGACTGAATGAGATAGTAATATAACGCTTCTAAACTATTTTTAAATTCCCACATATGGTCTTCAGAGTCTTCTTGATTTATCTGCAACTGATAACCTCTACCAGTTTCATTGCCCCAAGCTTTTTTATTCGAACTTAATAGTCTCTTTGGTAAGTCATTGAACTTAATATCACCATTACTTAAAAGAAATTGTGCGAAACATTCGTGTGTAAACTCCGCAGTTCTTGGAAGTTTCTTCATTCTAGCACTTCTAAAGGTTCCAATCGATTCTAATAGATTTCTAACTAGAGGATCATTCCCATCAATCAAACCTCTATGTAGACCCAGTGAGTCTCTAGGTCGTGTCTTAGCCCCATAACAATCATTCAATAGATTAGATAATGCTGTATTGATCATATAATTATATGAATCTAAAGATTTATCACTACTATTATATCTGAATGTTGCTGAAAATGCATGTCCTATTCTATGTGCAATCGTCCATGCAGTTAGGGGTGTTCGATCGTCTGCCTTATTATTAGTGAAAATGACTGTAATCTCACTCACTTTTGGAACCGGGATATCTTTCCCCCATTCCAAACCTAATAATTCTGTAACTTGTTCTGGTGTCACCTTTCCCATTTCAGTATGTTGGGCTGCATTAGGCTGTTTCACAAAATATAAATTAAAATCAGTGTTTTCAATATTATTAAATTTCTGTTCAATCTTCTGTAAACCCGCAGGAGAACTTAGAATAGCAACTGATTGCTTATCATAACCATGTCTATTCTTACCACCATCCCACTTACCAATCTTTTGCATATTGATTAGGGGCATCTCCCTTAAGAGATCTAATTGTGAGAGCTTACCCATATTACAGTTTGTTAATTTTACTTTGTAGAGTTTTTAAAGCGAGGGTTGCTACACTATCATTCCCCG